>OWJK01000031.1_pt1 | contig 107919 bp, 91 predicted proteins | sample 1732911 | NCBI WGS metagenome assembly OWJK01 (sample SAMN05065767, study PRJEB22554) | human gut metagenome | biome: ENVO:2100002; feature: ENVO:00000062; material: ENVO:00002003 | host: Homo sapiens | place: USA
CTACACCTATTAAGTCGTCGGCAGCGTCAGATGTGTATAAGAGACAGGAACACAAGGAATGAGAAAAAACATAATATGGATAAGCCTGTTTTCTTTCGCTATGACAACGATAGCGGAATCCTCTATCGCATCTGTAAATACAGGCATTTTTCCCCTCCTGGCAAAAAACAGAAAGAAAGCAGAGCCCAAAGACTCGGTTGCATCTGATTATAAAAAGCTGACGGGAAGAGACTCGGTTACCCTCAAAGGAATAGCCAATATCATAAAGAAAAACGGCAGTTTCTATCTGGAGTTCCCGACCCGACTGTTAGGACGTGAATTTCTGGTTACCAACCGCTTGCAGAAAGTGCCTTTGGAGTTGAATGAGGCCGGAGTGAACAAGGGTATCAATTATGAGAACCAAGTCGTCACTTTCGAATGGCAACGCGAAGGAAAGAAATTATGTATCCGCCAGCAACGTCTCACTCCTGAAGTTCCTGTCACGGATGCTTTAGCCTCTTCTGTAGCAGACAACTATATCAATCCGCTTATCGCCAGTTTGAAAATAGAGGCCGTAGCACCGGACTCCAGTACCGTAGTGGTTAAAATCGACGAATTGTTCAACGGGAAGCAAACCGGGCTCAACGACGTATTCAACAACATCAATCTCGGAACGTCTGCCAATGCCGACCTCTCCCGCATCCTGGACATCAAGGCATTTGAAAGCAATATCACGGCCACTTCGGAACTGACTACCATCGTAAGGGAAGGCATGAGTAAAGTAAACGTGACCGTAGTGGTCAGTTCATCGCTCAGCCTCTTGCCTGAAACTCCGATGAGAGGACGCAAAGAGAGCAAAAAGGTCGGATATTTCACGACCCACCGCCTCAGCTACTCCGACCGTCAACAAGAACTTGAAACCCGCCGCTACATCACACGTTGGCGTTTGGAACCATCAGACGAAGCTGCTTATTTACGCGGCGAACTGACCTCTCCGAAAAAACCGATTACATTCTATATCGACCCGGCTACACCGAAGCAACTGCGCCCCTATATCCGCAAAGGTATTCTGGATTGGAACACGGCTTTTGAACAAGCCGGTTTCAAGGATGCCGTGCGGGTGGAAGAATATACCGACAGTATGGCAGCAGAAGGAGACGATTTGAAATATTCCTTATTCACCTATGCAGCTTCGGACAAGTCTAATGCCATGGGGCCGTCGGTCATCGACCCGCGTACAGGCGAAATCATCGAAGCCGACATCATCTGGTGGCACAACGTCGTATCTTTATTGCGCGAATGGATTGTTGTACAGACCGGTGCCGTCAATCCAGCCGTACGGAATCCGGAACTGCCCGACAGCCTGATGGGAGATGCCGCCCGTTTCGTAGCTTGCCATGAAGTAGGGCATTCTTTGGGTCTCAAGCATAACATGATTGCATCCTGGGCCTACCCGACCGACTCCTTGCGTTCTCCCGAATTCATGTCACGAGTAGGCGGCACAGCATCTTCCATCATGGACTATGCCCGCTTCAACTACGTGGCCCAACCGGAAGACCACGTACCTTACGTCTCCCCACACATCGGTCCCTACGACCGCTTTGCCATCGAATGGGGATATCGTTGGTATCCGGACGAGGAAACGGAAAAAAGACAGCTCCGTGCGCTGTTGGACAGCCATACGGAGAAAATATACAAATACGGGGAAGAGCAATCTCCACGCGAAGCTGTAGACCCACGTTCCCTCAGCGAAGACTTAGGCGACAACGCCATGAAATCGGCTGGCTACGGTATAGAGAACCTGAAACGTATCGTACCGGAAATCGTTGAATGGACTACCACCGGCGAAGAAGGGCAGACCTATAAAAACGCGGCCAAGCTCTACGCCGGAGCCGTCTTCCAATGGGGACTCTATCCTTATCATGTCATGGCCAATGTGGGTGGAATCTATTTGGAAAGCACAGAGGTCGGCGACGGCCAAAAGACTTATACTTTTGTGGAAAAGGAAAAACAGAAAGAAGCCGTACAGTTCCTGCTCGATCAGTATATCACTTATCCGGCCTGGTTGTTCGACACCTCTGTTTCCGACTACACTTACATACTGAAAGAAACTCCGCTCGGCACGTTGGAACAAAGCCCTAACGCCATGTACAAGAACACGCTGAACTACTTGTTGTGGGACTTGCTAGACAACAAACGTATGGTTCGCATGTTTGAAAATGAATTTCAGAACGGCGAGAAAGCCTTTACCCCCGTGGAAATGGTAGACATGTTGCACAAACACATATTCAAGCCCACCATGGCAGGCAAGAAGCTCGACGTAATGACCCGAAACCTGCAAAAGTCGTTCGTCGATGCACTTATCACGGCGGCTGCCGAAGAGGAAGGTGTGAAAATCAACAAACGCCTCCACGCCCCCCTGCCGGCTTTGAATACCACGGCCTTGCCGTGCAACGCCCACGGATGCTCTTCTGCCATGAACGGCGATAATCGCAATGCCCGCCTCATCGACATGTATAGTACGCAAATCAACCGTGTCAGCGACGCCATCAGTGTCAAACGCGGAGAATTGATGAGCATCTTACAATTGCTGAAAAACAAACGAAACATTTCCGACCCTGCCACCCGTTTCCATTACGAGGACATGATCCTGCGTATCCAAACGGCACTCGGGTTGACTAAATAAAAACAACGAAAGGAATGAATATGAGAAGAATTGAATGTATCCTCTTGTGTCTGTTCATCGGGATTCTGTCCATGGCGGCACAGACCCGCACCGTCACCGGCTCTGTCTTCGACAAGGCAGACAACCAACCGGTTATCGGTGCCACCATAGCGGTCATGAGCGCACAAGGTACCGTGGCGCATGGCACGACAACCGACTTGGACGGTAAGTTCAAACTGGAAGTACCCTCAGGAACCCAAAACCTGACTTGCCGTTTTATGGGTTATACAACGACCACGATTCATCTTCAAACTGGAAAAGACAACTATACAGTCTATATGGAAAATGATTCCAAACAGTTGAATGAACTGGTCGTCACGGGTTATCAGGCAATCGACCGCCGCAAGTTAACCTCAGCCGTCACTACGATAAAGATGTCCGATGAGATTATCGGTGGAGTCAACAACATAGACCAGGCTCTGGCCGGACAGATTGCCGGATTGTCCAGCGTGACCTCTTCCGGCTCACCCGGTGCGCCGGTCAAGTTACGCATCCGCGGAACGGCCTCCCTCAGCGGAACGCAAGACCCGCTCTGGGTGCTCGACGGCATTCCATTGGAGGGTACAGACATCCCGTCTATGGAAGATTTACAAGACATAGATAACATCTATCAGACTTCAATCGCAGGTATTAATCCGCAGGACATTGAAAGCATCACGGTACTGAAGGATGCAGCAGCCACGGCCATTTATGGTGCCCGGGCTGCAAACGGTGTAATCGTTATCACCACCAAAAAAGGAAAAGCAGGCAAGCCGCAAATCAACTTCTCCATGAAGTTGACGTACAACCCCAAGACAGACATCGACCGCCTCAACCTTTTGAACTCTGATGAAAAGGTTGACCTTGAACTTGGTCTATTGCAGTCCGATTATACCTATCGTGAAAACAAAGGTGACGTAGCCCGTATCATTGCAGGCTATGGGCTGACCGATGCCTACAAGGCCGGAGGTTGGAACGCCCTCTCGCCCGAGGCACAGGCTGACATCAATGCCCTGCGGGCCGTCAATACGGATTGGAACGACATCCTCTTCCGGGGCGTGTTCAACCAAGAATACAATGTAAGCCTTTCCGGAGGTTCTGAAAAAGCTACCTACTACTCCGCCTTAGGCTACTATGTGGAACAAGGCAATGTGGAAAGCGTAAAAAACGACCGCTTCAACCTGACGCTGAAAACCGACTACCGTATCAATAGCAAACTGAAAGTAGGAGCCTCCGTATTCGCTAACCGTCGCAAACAAAGGTCTTATCTGACCTACAACGAAGGCTTCACAAACCCTGTTTACTACTCACGGATAGCCAATCCCTACATGCGCCCGTTCGATGACGAGGGGAACTATATCTACGACACCAATGTACAACACCGCCAAGGCGATGACATCGTACCGGATTTCAACATCTTTGAAGAACGTGCCAATACATCTAATGAGAATACCTTTACTTCTTTGATGTCCATCTTCGATGCCGAATTCAAATGGAACGAACATTTTAAAATTACTTCACAATTTGGCTTGCAATGGGATGAAAACATGATTGAAAAATATGCCGGACAAGACAGTTATGCCATGCGGCGTGAAAAAGAACAACACCAATACAACGGAACGACTGTGCTTCCGGAAGGCGGTTCCAATAAAATCACAGAGAACCACAGTTCCCAATGGACATGGAAAGCTATGGCAGAATATCAAAACCGTTTTAAAGACATACACGAACTGGAATTGATGGCTGGAACGGAAATCCGCCACAATGAAGATAAATCGCTCTATTCTGCCGTATATGGTTACGATGCACGCACATTAACATCCAAACCCATCATCTTTCCCAACGAAGAGAAAGCCGAAAGCGTCCCGCTACATACGGAAACGTATCTCGAAAATGCCTTCGTTTCGTGGTTCGCCACCGGATCTTATACCCTACTCCACCGTTACACATTAGGGGGAAGTATCCGATTCGATGGTTCGGATATTTTTGGTGTGGCCAAAAAATATCGCTACCTACCGCTTTATTCCGTCAGCGGTTTGTGGCGCATCAGCGATGAACCGTTTATGAAAAATGTGACAGTCATCAACAATTTGGGACTTCGTGCTTCTTACGGTCTTCAAGGTAATATCGACAAGAATACTTCACCTTATTTGATAGGAATCTACGACCAAACCACTATCCTTCCGGGAAACTCTGAAGACGCCATTCGTCCGAGCAGTGCCCCCAATCCCGATCTGCGTTGGGAAAAGACTCAATCCGCAAACATCGGAATGGATTTGTCTCTTTGGGACAACATCATCTCTTTGAGTGTGGATTATTATTATCGTAAAGGTACTGACCTTATCGGCTTACGTATGCTACCTTTAGAAACCGGCTATACTTCTACGACTGTCAATTGGGCACAAATGGAAAACGAAGGCGTGGAAGTAGCGCTGACCACACGCAACATACACACCAAAGACTTCACGTGGTTCACGAACCTGAACTTCGGTTACAACGATAATACCGTATTACGGGAAACTGTAGCCGAAAATGCCATCAGACCCAGTCGTGAGGGATATTCCGTAGGAGCCATCTTTGCCTATAAAACAGCCGGACTGGATGACGAGGGTTATCCCTTGTTCCTCACACAGGATGGCCGAAAAGTAACCGCCACTGAATTTTTCAAGTTGAATAATGCCGGTGCCAGTACATTAAGTGCAGAAGAACAGCGCAACTTGTATAGTTATATCGGCAGCACGGAACCGAAAGTCTCCGGCGGTTTTATGAATACATTCAAGTACAAGCGTGTTACATTAGGCATCAACTGTATTTTCAATTTCGGCATGTACGTACAAACCACACCGACATACGACCCGACCAACTATGACCGGGGCCTGAACAGTAACCGAGACATCCTGAACCGTTGGACTCCAGACCATACCAATACCACATTGCCTAAATTAATGACCGAAAATGATGGGCGGACAGGAGAATACCTCCGTTACAAAGAACAAAACCTGTTCCGTGAATTGGACATCTGGGTCAAGAAGCAAAACTATTTCCGCTTCGAGAGTATCCGCTTGGGATACGAACTCCCGGAAAAATGGTTGAAACCCGTAGGCATCAAGAGTGCTTCCGTATCTTTGGAAGGACGTAATCTTTGGGTTATAGCCAGCAATTACCATAACTATCTCGACCCGGAGACAATGGGTAACCCGTACGCCGCACCCATTCCCAAAAGCTTTATCTTCGGACTTAACGTAAATTTCTAAAAGAGGAGGACTCATAATGAAAAAAAGACGTCTTAATATACTATGGATCATGGCAGCCCTTTTTGCTTTCACAGGTTGCAATGACTTCCTTGACATCCAGCCTGTAGGCAAAGTCATGCCCAAAACAGCCAAGGAATACCGTGCCCTACTCACTGATGCCTATTCCCGTATCCCTGCCGAACGAGGAAAGACTACATTCCGCAGCGATGAATTGACAATGGAGGGTGAAACCAATACGACCAATTTAGACTCTTATCTGGATATTTGGAGATGGAACGACACTAGTCCCGATGAGACCACCCTTCCTTTCGAATGGCTACAGTTTTACTATGTAAGCTATATTGCCAATTCTGTTATTGAACAACAATACAACATCACGGAAGCGACAGATGCCGAACGTAACCAGTTGGCCGGAGAGGCTTACATGCTTCGGGCATACATGCATTTCATCTTAGTAAACCTGTATGCCGAACCTTACACACATTGCGACCCGAAAAATACCAAGGGAATCCCTTTAAAATTAGATAGCGACATCAACAAGGTGTTATCACGTAATACGATAGCAGAGGTCTATACTTCCATCTTATCGGATATCAAAGAAGCTGAAAGGCTGTTGAATGTAGAGGAATGGCCCGAAGGCGAAACTTACCGATTCAACACCCTTTCCGTTCCGGCATTCCGCGCACGCGTCTACCTTTATATGGGAGATTGGCAACAAGCCTACACCAACGCAACGGATGTCGTGGGCAAACATGGTGAGTTGGAAGACCTCACGGCTTCTTCCACGTTGCCCAACCACTACCAATCCGTAGAAGCCATACTCTCCATGGAGAATATCTTTAATTCGTCTTCTCTTGGTGCCGGATACGTGGCGTCTGGTTTATTATCTCTCTACCGTAGCGGCGACTTGCGCAAAAGCAAATTCTACAAGCAATTATCCGCCAGTGCGACAGAAGTGTTGAAAGCTGGGGTTAACACTTACCGGTGTACATTCCGCTCTGCCGAGTTCTACCTGACCGCCGCAGAAGCCGCCTTGGAACTGAACGACATGGACAATGCCCGCCATTACCTGACGGAACTGATGAAGAAACGTTACCTTTCAGCAATCTATCCCACATACGAGGCAGAAATCCTGTCTATGACGCAAGATGAATTACGGGAAGAAATCTACAATGAACGCTTTCGTGAGCTGGCTTTCGAGGGACATCGTTGGTTTGACCTGCGCCGTACGACCCGTCAGGAACTGACCAAGACATATAAGGGGGAAACTTACGTATTGCAAAAAGACGACTCACGCTATACGTTGCGTATCCCTGCCGATGCCATTGAAGCTAATCCGGGACTGGAGGAAGAAAATCGCGAGTAAGTGAGAGCAGACCGAGTTTGCTCGAAGTCTGCCGAACGGGAGCGATTTATCCAATAACCTCTCCCGACCCAATATGACAATACTTAATATTCATTTTTAAAATTATCCATTATGAGAAGAACATTACTTATCGCAGCTTGCAGCCTGTTCTTGGCGGGTACGCAAGCATTTGCAGCCGACCAACAGAAGTGGTCCAAGTCTGTAGAAAATACCGTGTCGAAATGGGAAGAACTCAACCTCCAAGCTCCCACGGCTGTGGACAATGCAGGCAACACTTATGCCACAGGAGCATTCACGCAACCGATTGTCATCGGAAGCGCCGTGCTTGACCCGATTGCCAACAGTGCCTATTTGGCCAAATACGATGCCGAAGGTAACGTAGCCTGGGCTGTAGGTTTGCGCGGCGCAGCCACCATCACGGCCATCACCACCGATGAGCAAAACAATGTCTACGTGGCCGGAACGTTGGCCGATGCCGTAGAAGTGGGAAGCACGGATGGCAAAACGCAAACCATCAACGGCAAGGCCGGAGAAGTGGAATATCAAGTGTCCAGTTTCATTGCGGCATACAGTGCCGAAGGCGCATTGAAAGCTACAAAAGTCATTTGGTCGGAAACAGATACGGAGGTAGCAAATGGACTTTATCTTCCTGATGCCGGTTTCCCACAAATCAACATCAACCATATAGAAGTGGCAGGCGATAAGTTATACGCTTCAGCTACATATACGGGTGACGTGAGCGTAGACAATATGAAATGGGAAGGTGCATACGTTTTCTCTAACGATATTGGGATATACCTCGATGCCGTTTCCGGAGGTGTTTTTTCATTAGATGCAGCCACGCTTGGCAACACAGAATCAGTTGCTTGCATCAGCACCACAGGGTCAATAAGCAGCAACAAGTCTGAAGTGGAAAGTATTTGCCTTACAACTGATGGCAATAATGCCATATATATGTCTTTGGCTGCCTACGGTACACTTACAGCCATCTATCCAAATAGCAAAGAAGATATTGCATTGTCTTACGACAACACAGGAAATTTAGAGCACGCTTTTATAGTAGCTTCTATCTTGGACGGAAAGGCCACAACAAAGATATTCCATGCAGACTCCCACGACAATGGTGCGTCTTATAACAGCATCGGTAAAATGCAAATAGAAGGCAATACCCTCTACATTGGCGGAACGTTCCACCAGATGATGCCTTTCGACAACAAGCTCACCCATGTAGGCGGATGCGACCTGTTTGTTACGGCATTGGACAAGAACTCATTGGAAGCACAATGGACAGCCCAAAGCGGCCTTGACGAAGGTAACGGAGACACCCAACATTTCAACGAGAACTTCACAAGTATGACAGTAAACAACGGAGAGGTTTCTCTATATGGCTATGTCCTTCAAGACGAAAACGAGAAGACCTTTACCAAATCATTGGCTTACACTTGCTCAAACAGTACAACCACAAGCAATGATGTCCCCCTGTTAGTAACCGGAGCAGCCACGAACGGCACAACCAAAGCACTTCTCTCTGCCAACATCACAGATTTCTCTACAACCCTTGCCGCATACACTGTTAGCGGAGGTGACGGTATCAACGGTGTGAAGGCTTTGTCCGCCCAACGTGTAGGCAATACGTTCTACTTCGCAGAACCGAATGACATCACTGTCTACGACCTGCAAGGCCGTATGTTGAAACAGGCCAACCATGCCACTTCCGTCAGCATCGACGACCTGAACCAAGGTATTTACATCCTTTCAAATGGAAAGAGTACGCTGAAAGCCCAAAAAACGAATTTCTAAAAACGAATACCTTTCCATACAAACAAAACCCGCCATTCCCGGCACATTCCGGAATGGCGAGTTTGTTTTTACAAAGCCGCACGAATACAATCACGACAGCAACCAAAGGGAATTACACCTTATCTTTTTGAAGCGTCTTTCCGCAATTCGCGCGTTCCCCAAATAATGACGACCAAAGCGACCAATCCCACGAACGAAAGGAAAATCAATAATCCCATAACTATTATCTTTTAGACATTCTATATAAAATATACCCGGCGTATGCCGTCAAAGCGACAATGACCGTCCCCACAACAAACAACCATACGGTATTAATATCTAATTGCATAATGGCAGCCAATATGACACCACCGAAAATCAACTTGGACAAGTCCAGACAATAATCTCCGAACTTCTCACACAGCATACTTTTCTTGACTCAGTTTTTCCATTTTCATAAAGGCAAAGATATACGTTTTCCCCGAACCCATCAACAAAACAAAGGAATTTGTTTCCCAGAGTATTCCCAACCGTTTTTCAGGTCGCATTCCGACAAACTGTCAAAACGACAGTTTCACCCTCACGAGAATGCTTTATTCCGAACTGGAACGAGGCTTCGATAAAAAGAAACGATTCTCGCGCATCGAACGAAAGTCCTTCTGTCAGTCATTCCATGCCTCCCGCTAACTTTTTGCACACCGGAAAGGCTGGCCGTACGTAGGCCGGAGAGACATGAGAAAGCCAAAGGCGGCACCCGCTTGTTATCGTGTCATTCGGGATTTGACAACAACTGTCCCCCATTTAGAGAAAAAAGGGCGGGAAACGCTGGTTTTCCCGCCTCTTTCAGCCAACTTTTCCACCCAAATACGGACTTCTCCGTCAGAATATGAGGAGAAAAAAATGTTTTTCTGCGCCGAACGGAAAATCATTCTCATGCAATTGATTCTTAAAATCCATCAACAAAACCCGTAAATAAGGGTGTAATGTGAAAATATGTGTTTAAACGCCCAGCAAAACCCATACACATCGCCTTTTTCAAAGGTCTTTTTCCATCCACAAAAACGGCTGTGACTTTACATTTTATCTCCCGAACAGGAATTTTCGCATCAAAAAGACAGGGATGACTCCCTGCTAATGAACAGACGACCGCGGAATTTAATGCGTTTCAAAACCTCCTATCCCCTGCACAAGGCGCGCCGCATTCCTAACACTATCCAAACGGATACGACGAACGGGGCCGTCAGCGTAGTCATTCCCAGACTCATCCCCCAAACCTGCAAAAGGACTGAGATCACGACGGACAATGTAGCCCACGCTGCCCCTGCCCAGGAACGGTCGCCCAAAGCAATGGCGCAAAGCACTGCATTATACCCAAACAAACCGGCATTGAAAGCCGCATAATCGGAACCGACCATCCAGACCATGCCCAAAGGCAACAAGGCTCCCCACACCGTATACAAGGCATGGATACGGGAATTGAGCAATATGCCGGCCAAAAAGAAAAGTCCGGAAAGCACCGTGCCGCCTTGGAACATGACCTGACCGATATTCAGACTGAAAGCCTGAAACAAGTCGGACGTCGTTTCTTCCGACATCACAGAAGGCAATAACAATGAGGGAAACCACCAACGGCAAAGAGCCAACAACAACCATACGGTAAGAATGAAAGGAGCCGTGAAACCGGGCAAAAGTTTCTGATAACCGAACACGCGGGCTATCCATGTGGAAAGCACGGAACCCGCCACCAACAAAAGGAGGGAAGCTATCCCTGTCTCCATAAACACGCCTACGGCAATGCCTACCAACGTACCGTTGAAACCATACAAACCGTCTTCTATATCTTCTTTTGAATATCCGGAAAAGAATGCCGTCAGCGTACCGACAAAATTACCCAACAGGGCAAAAAGCGCCAATAGCCACGAGTTGCAAGCTATCCCCACTAACATCAACAAACCCGAAACCGAATTGTTCTGGAACATGACTTGCCCCACTCCTCTTCCGATTATAAATAATCCCTCACGCATACTTCTTGTCTTTATAAACGAAAAACCTTCTCCTCCTTTCGGAAGAGAAGGCCTTTCTTGTCTAACTTTTAAAGATTATGTGATCTCCCTTATATTTAGAGAGAAATTGCACCCGAAGGACATACATCGGCGCAAGTACCGCACTCAGTGCAAGCGTCAGCGTCGATTACATACTTTTCACCTTCAGAAATTGCGCCTACCGGACACTCGTCGATGCAAGTACCGCAAGCTACACAATCATCACCAATTACGTAAGCCATATCAATTAGAATTTAAATTATTAATGCCTTGTTTTATTCAAACGATACCGCAAAGTTAGTATTAAAATAGAATCCCCCCAAATATTTTCTCACTATTTTTAGTGATTTTCATCCGAAAAGCCACGGTCAAATGCAATAAGCTACGTATCTTTGCGTTGTTTTCTAATAAATATCAATGATTCATGAAAAGAATTCTGGCCGTCCTCCTTTGCCTGCTGTCCGCATACGGCATGATGGCACAGGAGCGCAAACTCCAGCATCGTCCGTACATCGACCAAAGAAGATTCCACTACGGATTCCTCTTCGGCGTGCACATGCAGGACCTGGAACTGAAAAACAACGGCTATGTAGACCCGGAAACCGGCGAGCAATGGTATGCCGATGTGGACAACTACAGTCCGGGATTCAGTGTGGGCGTATTAGGTGAAATGCGCCTGAACACCTATTTGTCCCTGCGCCTCGTCCCTACCCTGCATTTCGGACAGAAGCACGTGTCTTTCCATGAACAAAGAACGGGGCAGGACAGTACGCAAAACATCAAATCGACTTATATTTCCGTCCCGCTGGACTTGAAGTTCGCCGCCCCACGCTATAACAACTTTCGCCCCTACTTCATCGCAGGCGTAAACCCCATGGTGGACCTGACTACCAAGAAACAAAAAGCCCTGCTCATGAAACCTTTCGACTGTTATATCGAGGTGGGCATGGGCTGCGACATCTACCTGCCGTTTTTCAAGCTCATCCCCGAACTGAAGTTCTGTTTCGGTTTGGCAGACATCTTACAAAAAAACCGCAACGATTTGATAGACAATTCGCTGCGGAAATTCACCAATTCTTTGGACGGGGCATCGTCGAAAATGATCGTATTGACGCTCTATTTCGAATAAGGGTCAGTCCCCTGTCGGCGACATCTCCAACAGCAGCATGCCGACATAACGCCCGTGCTTGCCCATCTGGTTGCAATACACATCCTCCCCGTCGGCATCTTTCAACACTTCGGGATGCTCGAAATAAGTATGCGAATGGCCGCCCAGCACAATGTCGATATGGCGCGTGGCCGGCACCAGTTCCGTGTCGTCCAGACCGTCGATATCCCACCCCAGATGGGAAAGGCATACCACAAGGTCGCAATGCTCCTTGTTTTTCAATTCATCTGCCACCCGGTTGGCAGCCGTAACCGGGTCTTCATACGTCACCCCCTTGTAATTCTCTGAGGCAACCATCCCCTCCAACTGCGTGCCCAGTCCGAACACTCCGACCTTCACGCCCTTACGTTCCAATATGACATACGGGCGTACCAATCCTTCCAACACCGTACCTTCGAAATGATAATTCGCACAAACGATGGGAAAAGTCGCCTCGCGGAATATGCGCGCCATGTTGTCCAATCCAAAATCAAATTCATGATTCCCGATGGTGACCGCATCGTAACGCATTTCGTTCATCAACTTCACTTCCACATCTCCTTTATATAAGTTGTAGTAAGCAGAACCTTGCGAAAAGTCACCGCTGTCAAAAAGCAACAAGTCCGGGTCTTCCGCACGCAAATCGCGCACCAGCGCCGCACGGCGCACAAAACCGCCTTTATCCGCCAATGCCGTATCGGATGAATTCGGATTGACCGGCATCACACAACTGTGCGTATCATTGGTGTGCACGATACGTAATTCCACTTCACCGTCTTGCGCCGCAAACACGGTGCTTGCCAGTCCGCACAAGACCGACCACATCATAATCCTTACCTTTTTCATTATCCGGTTTCTCATTGTTTAACGATTCTACCCTCCATACGGGCCGTGATTTTATCCCCCTGCGCAGCCGTCCGGCGAATGGACTCCATGATCAAATCGCGTACGGCTATATTCGTGACTTTCTTCGACAAATTATCTTTCAGGGCATACATCTTGTCATTTCCCTCGGCCAGATAGTCCAACGTGGAAATCACATATATACCATTGGGATCAATCGGTTTTCCCCCGACCTCGGCACGCAGAAGACGCCCGTCTCCCGTAATGACCAGACGAGCCCCGCTGATGCCCTCGCCCCCCACGGCAGCTATCTGCTCCATCAGCTCCGTCAGCTTGCGCCCGTCCAAAGAGAGGATGCACAGGCGGTTCTCGAACGGGGCTATTTCCAACACATCTCCATACGTCACCTTACCCTTAGGCATTGTACTCCTCAGCCCGCCGATATTACACAGACCGATATCGGCCATCTTGCCCACCCGGAGCGACCCCTCACGCAACACGTCGGCCACAAAATTAGACAAAAGGCTCTCGGGACGGTCTGCCCGCATAGCCACTTCGCTCTCTCCCAACACCGGCGACATCATACTGTCCACGGCATGACGGTAGGGAGCCACCACGCGCACCGCACCGCTATCGGGCCTGGCGTCCAGACGGTTCGTCACCTCATAGCGTCCGGCTTTCACCTCTTCCAGTTCGTAACGCTGGGCAAACGTAGCCACCGACCATCCGCAACATGCGGATAAAAGCAAAAATCTGAATGTTCTCATCACATCGAAATTATATTCCACTCCAAAATTACAGAAAAAAGCCACATAATCTGTCATTTCATCCGAAAAAAGAAACGGGAGCGGTTGGTTAATTCGCAAAATAGCCGTACCTTTGCACCGCTTTCCGTACAATCGCTGGCAGGATGCAGAGTTCCCTGTTATGTTGTATTGGGACGACAAACAATTTAATGATTAAAACAAACAATGGCAGATTTAATTAAAATTGCAGAAGAAGCGTTTGCTACCGGTAAGGAACACCCCAAATTCAAAGCAGGCGACACCGTTACCGTAGCATATAAAATCGTCGAAGGTAACAAAGAGCGTATCCAGCAGTACCGTGGCGTGGTCATCAAGATTTCAGGCCACCAGAACAAAAAACGTTTCACGGTTCGCAAAATGTCCGGAACGGTGGGAGTAGAACGTATATTCCCGATTGAAAGTCCGAACATCGACAGCATCGTAGTGAACAAGATCGGTAAAGTACGCCGTGCTAAATTGTACTACCTGCGCAAACTTACCGGCAAAAAAGCCCGTATCGCAGAAAAACGTACGATTGCCAGCAAATAAGTCTCATACGTTTCAAAATCACACAGCGTCGGAAAGTATCTCCCATGAAAGGAACTTTCCGACGCTGATTTTTTCTCCCTATCCTCCCGAAAGGCGAGAGGTCAGACCAAACGCAAACCCTCGTCCGTAATCTCGATAAGCCTTTTCTTATAAAGGTCGCCCACGGCCTTCTTGAAAACTTTCTTGCTGACGCCGAACATCGCGTAAATTTCTTCCGCCGGACTCTTATCACACAAAGGGGTACGGCCTGCATTATGCTGCAAATGTTCTAAAAGCACTTGCGAAAAATCGTCCACTGCTTCCCGCCCCTGTTTCTGCAAGGTAATATCCAGCTTACCGTCCGGACGGACTTGCTTTATATAGGCCTGCACACGGTCTCCCGTATGTAAAGGCCGGAACAGGTCATTCTCGTAGACCAGACCTGAAAAACGGTTGTCCACAATGACCTTAAAGCCCAAATCCGTTTTTTGCCAGACTAAAATCTGCACCTCATCGCCTTCACGGTAAGGAGGCATCTCGTCCGACAAATAACGTTCCACTTTGGCCGAAGCCATCAGCCGGTAGCTTTCTTCATCGATATGCAAATGCACGATATAACTCCGCCCCTTCTGCATCTTGAGCTTCTGCTCACGGAATGGCACGAACAAGTCTTTCATCAGCCCCCAATCGAGAAACGCCCCGTAATTGTTTACCCACGCGACCTGCAAATAAGCAAAATCTCCGACTTGAGCCAAAGGTGTTTGCGTGGTAGCGACCAAACGTTCTTCGCTATCCAAATACAAAAAGACATCCAACTCGTCTCCCACGCTGCAACCTTCCGGCACATAACGCGCAGGCAGAAGAATCTCTCCCGCATCGCCTCCATCCAAATACATGCCGAAATCCACGGCCTTAACCACCCTGAGGCGATTCATCTTTCCTAATTCTATGTTCATAGGGTTATATTTTTATTATCGGTTATCAAACCGTCTTTCATGTGAATGGTACGGTCTGTCAAACGTGCCAACTCATCATCGTGGGTCACAATGACGAACGTTTGCCCGAACCGGTCCCGTAAATCGAAGAACAACTGATGCAGTTCTCCCTTGTTTTTCGTATCCAGACTCCCCGAAGGCTCGTCGGCAAACACTACGGAGGGATGGTTGACCAAAGCGCGTGCCACAGCCACCCGCTGCTTTTCTCCTCCCGAAAGTTCGTTAGGCTTATGCGAAGCCCTGTCGGACAGTCCCATGAAATCCAGCAACTCTTGTGCCCGCGCCTTGGCCTCACTTGTGGAAGCATGCCCGATGTACGCCGGAATCATCACATTTTCGAGTGCCGTGAACTCGGGCAATAACTGATGGAACTGAAACACGAACCCGATGCGCCGGTTACGGAAATCCGCCATCTCCTTGCGGCTCAGGCTTTCCATGGCAACCCCGTCGAGCCGGACGCTTCCGCTGTCCGGCTTGTCCAACGTCCCCATAATCTGCAACAGCGTGGTCTTTCCGGCACCGCTCGGCCCCACGATGCTCACCACCTCGCCCTTACGGATATCGAGGTCGATTCCTTTGAGCACTTCAAGCGAACCGAAACTTTTCCTTATATTCTTGACTTCTATCATAATCCTTCTATAATCTGCTTATCACATATTGTGCCAAATAACAACCGAACACTGCAGGCATATAACTCACCGTGCCCGTTGTGGTCTTCTTATTCCGTTCTCCCTCAACCTGTACCAAAGCGGCCGGGTCGGCCTGCTGGGCGCAAAACACCACCGGTAACGGACGACGCATGCCGTCTCTTTTCAGCCGTGTCCGCACAGCTTTGCTCAACCCGCAATGAAACGTTTCCCACAAGTCGGCAAAACGGATTTGGGTGATATCCGTTTTCGCCCCGGCTCCCATGCTGCTCACGATCCTAATGCGCCTTTTCATCGCTTCTTCAATAAGAGCACACTTGGGCGCTACCGTGTCGATAGCATCAACGATAAAATCAAACTTCGCGCTGTCCAATAAAGCACCGGCCGAGTGCTCCTCCAGAAATTCAGCCCGCACGGTCAAGTCGAGTTCCGGATTAATATCCTTAAAACGCAGCCCCAACACGCGGACTTTTTCCTCTCCGACCGTCGAATGCAGGGCGCACAACTGACGGTTGATATTGCTCGGCTGCACCCGGTCGGCATCCAACAACGTCAACCGGCCGATTCCGGCACGTACCAACATCTCGGCGGCATACGCTCCTACGCCACCCGTACCGACCACCAAGACATGTGCCCGGCGGAAACGTTCCATCTTGTCCGGCCCCATCAGAAGTGACGTACGCTCCAACCAATCCGGTGTGGTCATTGGCTTTCCTCCTTTCCGTTGCTTCGAGACAACCAATTCTTATACCACTCCTTGGCCGCCTCGTAACGCAAATCGGTCGTCAACGGTTCATTCACGCTCACATCCTTCGTGGCAGCCTCGGCATACACATCCGGGAAGATCAACATCAGCCCCGTATTCATATAATACTTTTTGATTTGGCGGGGAATGTGGTCGAACGACGGGCGGAAGGAAATAGACCCTCTACGCGCTAACACGACCACCAGCATGTGGTCTTCCCTGACCTCTCGCGAAATGCGCTTCAACTCATTTCCACCATCGGTTTGTACATATTCCGCACGGATAGATGCATGGTAAGTCTCCAAATAACGTTGTAAAATCCGAATGGTATCGGGATGGGCATGGTAAATAATCCTACATCCCAGTCCTACAGCCAAACGTGCCACACGCTCTACCCAATGATAAAAACCGGCCTCAAACTGAGCCTTGGCCGGCACGGCTACATGAATACGGCGAATCGTATTGACCGGCACCGTACAACGTATCATCGTAATCTGGCGGTTCAGGCGGTTCAGCAAACTGATCAGCACCGGCCCGAAAAACGACTCGGAAGGAGAATTCTGCATGTGTAAGCCTACCACCAGTTCGGAATAATCGTTTTCTTTCATGGAATGGATGATACCATTTGCCAGATTGGTAGCCAAACGCACTTTGGTCTGCATCTGCACGTTGGCAGCGGAAGCCACAGCCGAAGCCGCCTCCAGCAGTTTCATCCCTTTCTCCCGGGCTTTGTCATCATTATCCAACACGACGTTGATGGCACTCATCGGTGCATCCGACTTGTCTTTCCGCATCAATAAAGCCATGTTGACCAAATCGTCCACCGTATCGGGATAAGCCAAGGCAATCAAGGCCGACTCCTCGTCAAGCGGACGGCTCTCGTTGATATTACCATCCTGCAAAGCCAACCTACGTGCCGCCACGTCCGTAATCAACGAACTGACCACACACGTCACCAATATCAGTAATATCGTACCGTTCAGCACATCTTCATTCAACAACCGTTCGCCGGAAGGCAAAATGATATTATAGCCGACCAATACCGCAGCAAGCGTAGCCGCAGCCTGGGCATTGCTCAGACCAAACATCAGTTCCCGCTCCAATACCGACATCTTAAAAGCTTTCTGCGTCACCCATGAAGCGATCCATTTTCCCGCCAACGCCATGGTAATCATCACTGCCGCCACTTTCAGAGCCTCTCCCGAACCGAACAGCACGCGCAGGTCGATAATCATACCGACCCCGATAAGGAAATAAGGAATAAACAAAGCGTTGCCCACAAATTCCAAATGATGCATCAGCGGCGCGCTATGCGGAATAAGCCGGTTCAATACCAGTCCGGCCAGAAAGGCGCCTAATATCCCTTCCATTCCGATAAGCTCCATCAGGCCGGCACTTAAAAAGACCATGGCCAGCACAAAAATGAACTGAATGACCGGATCGTTGTACCGACGGAAAAACCACCGGGCGATACGGGGAAAAGAATATACGATGAAAAGGGAAAGCAGAATGACTTTCAACAAAAGCACAACTCCGAACCAACCTCCGTGCACCTCCTCACGGAACATGCCCGAGATGAAAGCCAATACCAACAAGGTCAGCGTATCGGTCACAATAGTTCCCCCCACCGCAATACTCACACTGCGGTTACGCGACACCCCGTATCGAATCACGATAGGATAGGCTATCAAAGTGTGCGAGGCATACATACTGGCCAGCAGAACGGAAGTCACCAAGCTGTATTTCAGAAGGAACACATTGCTGACGACGCCCATCGTCAGGGGAAAAACAAATGCCGCCAACCCCAACGTCAACGCCTGCCAACGAATCCGCTTCATGTGCTGCATATCCATCTCCAGACTGGCCAGAAACATGATGTAATACAAGCCCACGTTCCCGAACAGTTCAAAACTGCTGTCCTTGTCTAATACATGCAAGCCGTATGGCCCGATAAGTACACCGGCCAAAATCATACCGACAATGTGGGGTATCTTCAGTTTACCCAATAAAATAGGTGCAAACAGAATGATGCTCAACACTAAAAAGAATATCCACGTGGGATCCGTGACGGGAAAATATGTAGACAAGTCGGGCATCTGCATGAGTATCTGTATTAAATTAATATGCAAAGTAACGAAAAAGTTTCCATTTTGTATGTCCAATCGTAATAAATTATCTATTTTTGCAACCGGAATCATCACAACTTCTTAAAAATTATATGAAATGAAAGTAGCAATTGTAGGTGCGAGCGGCGCGGTGGGTCAGGAATTCCTGCGTGTGCTCGAAGAGAGAAACTTCCCATTGGACGAATTGGTATTATTTGGTTCAACCCGCAGTGCAGGTTCCAAATACAAATTCCGTGGCAAAGAAATCGAAGTGAAGCTTCTTCAGCACAACGATGATTTTAAAGACATCGACATCGCCTTTACCTCGGCCGGTGCCGGCACATCCAAAGAATTTGCCGAAGACATCACCCGTTACGGGGCAGTCATGATAGATAACTCCAGCGCTTTCCGCATGGACAAGGACGTGCCTCTCGTCGTACCCGAATGCAACGCAGCCGATGCCTTGGAGCGTCCGCGCGGCATCATCGCCAACCCGAACTGTACGACCATCATGATGGTGACGGCTTTGCAACCTATCGAAAACCTGAGCCATATCAAACGTATCCACGTGGCCAGCTATCAGGCTGCCAGCGGTGCGGGTGCCGCAGCCATGGCCGAGCTGGAACAGCAATATCGTGAAGTATTGGAAGGCAAACCCGTCACCGTGAAGAAGTTTGCCTATCAGTTGGCTTATAACGTCATCCCCCAAATCGACGTATTCCAGGATAACGGATATACCAAAGAAGAAATGAAGATGTTCAACGAGACACAGAAGATCATGCATAGCGATGTGCAGTGTTCGGCCATGTGTGTACGTGTACCGGCCCTGCGCTCTCATTCGGAAGCCATCTGGTTGGAAACGGAACGTCCGCTCACGGTAGAGGAAGTGCGTGAAGCCATCGCCCACGGCGAAGGTGTGCAACTGATGGACGACCCGTCCACACAGACTTACCCCATGCCGCTCTTCCTGGCCGGAAAAGATGATGTATACGTAGGCCGTATCCGTAAGGACCTAGCCAACGAAAACGGCATGACGCTTTGGCTTGTAGGCGACCAAATCAAGAAAGGTGCCGCACTGAATGCAGTGCAGATTGCCGAATATTTGATTAAGGTCGGGAATGTGAAGTAAACGCCATCTTCGGCCTCCTATCACGAATAATTTAAATATTCTCATAAAATCCAAAGACGGGCAAAACTAACGAATGAGTGGTTTTGCCCGTTACACATTAACCTCAATTCCATATTCATGTATTCCAAAAGACTCCATCCGAAAAAAGGTTTATGCCTTGCAGCCCTATTGTGTTTCAACACTCATACCATGCCTGCCCATTCCTTGCCCGGGCAAGAAACCACCGGCCATTCCACAGTCGATACGACTTTCACCGCTCCAAACGATTGGGCCGTCACTGCCATCCCGTTCAAACTCTACGGAGAACGACAAGTCAACCACGTAAAAATCAACTGGCAACCATTGAAAGGTATCCAATACTACAAACTATATAGAAACGGGCAACTCATCGGAGAAACCCAAGGGAATACTTATGATGATTATGACCTGAAAACGGACCAAACTTACACTTACCGGGTGGATGCTTATCGAGAACATCAAAAAGCAGCCAGTTCCGCAACACAAGAAACCCGCACCTTTACTTATTCCGGCGAGACGGCTTTGTACGACAACCGAAACGGCCGGCACCTCCGAACCACACCGGACAAACCGTCGGGATTTAAAATCGGCAAGACTTACTTCTCCTACCGGCTACACCGGACTCACAAGGACTTGAACGGCAAGGAGGAAAACGGTTGGCTGCTTTCCGAATCAGAGTCGGAGACAGGACTAAAAGACAGTTGGGGCAAACCGCGGGAAATAGCATTCTATCCGGGCGTGAACTTCGAGGGCATCGGATTCCACTATAATAAAAAGACACGCAAGGTCGTACTGTCCGCCCATTATGAAGACCAAAGCGGATATACCGCAGCTAAAATCTTTCTGGCACAAATCACACCAAAAGGCGGAATCGAAATCGGCACCATGGAGCGCCCCTTGGGGCATGATTCCAGAGACCAGTCCCTGTTTGTCGATGAAGACGGGACGGCTTATCTCCTGTCCGCCACCCACATGAACAGCGACATCAACATCTACCGATTGGATGAAACATGGACCAAACCCGTGGCACTGGCCAACACGATATGTAAAGGCCAACACCGTGAAACCCCTTCCATCATTAAAAAAGACGGAACCTATTATTTTTTCAGTTCCAAAGCATCCGGCTGGTATCCCAGCCAGACGATGTATGCCTCAGCCGACCGTATAGACGGCAAATGGTCTCCGCTGAAGGAAATAGGAAACAACTCGACTTACGGCGTACAATTCAACTACGTACAACAGACCGCCGGAACACGTAAGACGTTAGGGCTGTGGGGCTTCCACTGGGGCGCCCAATACCATCACCGGGACCCGGACGGAACTTTTACCCGTATCTCTCCAGCTACGTTCAACCACGGATATGCTTCGATGAACTACTTCCGGTTCGTGGAGTTCCATGACCAATATGGTATTATTCCGGTACAAAACGGCAGGAATCTTACGTTGGGAGCCACGGTTGTGCCTTCACACGCACCGGGCGATGGTTCCGCTGCTCCGGATTGCATCACAGACGGTTCGGACATGGCCTCCTCTCCTTATTTCAAAAGCAGCCATTACCCTTATTCCTTGACCATAGAACTGCCCCAACCCTCTCGTATCTCTGAAATCAATCTGGCCACCCGGTTGGTCAACGGTTCCGAAACGGCCTATCAATACACCATAGAAGGCAGCATGGACGGACAAGAGTACCAAACACTCATCGACGGAAGAAACAGTTGGGCTGTAGGATTCCACATCCTCCCCGTCGAAGACCGTTCCACATACAAGTTCCTTCGTCTCAATGTATTCCAAATCATAAATGTACACAACAACCATCCGGCCACATGGGCGGACGGAATATACGAGTTCACGGCATTCGGTTTCCCTTTGTAACGGGAAGCCGGAAGCTGTGTTGACTACAAATAAATGGCATAACGGGTAAAGCTGACTTTATCCCATTATGCCATTTGTTTTTTCAAACAGGCGAATCGGTTATTTTCCGACACTATTCCGCTTCTTATTTCCAGTCCGGAACGTCCTCTCCCGGTTCGTAATACTCTATCAGATTGGCATAAAACGTCAACGTGGAATAAGGCAGCACCGAACCTGCAGACTGGCTTCCGTAAGCCAGTTCAGACGGTATATATACCCACCAGACATCACCTTTGTGCATGTATTGCAAAGCCGTGGCAAATCCGGCTACGGCACTCGATACTCCCATCTTGGCCGGCACGGCAATCTGATTGTCCAGTTCGCCCATGAAGGACTGGGAGAACACCTTACGCTCTTCCACCCATTCTCCGTTTACCATATTTTGGGTAGGCATCAGATAGCCCCGATAATTGACACGAACCGTGTCGGACCATGTCGGACTTTCCGTCCCCGTACCCCGCTGTTCAATATATACACAAATCGAATCGGTCAACGCCCCAGCCGCATTCTGCGACTTGGTCGTCGATTTGAACATACGCCAGTTGCAATGTTCTTCCCAACGTTCGCCATACTGTCCCTTTGCCCGGGCAATGGAATCACGGGCTTCGGCAGCGATTTGAGCAAAATACTCGGCATTACGGGCAGGCCAATTCGCATAAGCATCATACGTATCGTCTTCCTCCTTGCAAGCCCCCAAGGTACATACGGAGAAGATGACGACTGCCAGATACAATAAACCTTTTTTCATTAATGTCTGTCTTTTTTAGGCAGGGTTACATAATCTTTTTCAGCAACGAAGTGATGCTCACACGGTCTTCGATGATACCTTGCAAGTCGGCAATGTTCACCCTCTTCTGCTCCATCGTGTCGCGGTGACGCAACGTCACGGTATTGTCTTTCAACGTATCGTAATCCACTGTCACGCAATACGGCGTACCGATGGCATCCTGACGGCGGTAACGTTTGCCGATAGAATCTTTCTCATCGTATTTGCAGTTGAAATGGAAACGTAGGTTGCTGATGATTTCGTGCGCTTTCTCCGGCAGACCGTCTTTCTTTACCAACGGCATGACGGCCAGTTTTACCGGCGCCAATGCCTCCGGTAACTTGAGCACCACGCGAGTTTCCCCGTTTTCCAGTTTCTCTTCCTCATAGCTGTGGCACATGATGGAAAGGAACATACGGTCCACTCCGATAGAGGTCTCGATGACGTACGGCGTATAGCTTTCGTTCGTTTCGGGGTCGAAATATTCTATCTTCTTGCCCGAATACTTGGCATGCTGGCTCAAATCAAAGTTCGTACGGCTATGGATACCTTCCACTTCCTTGAAACCGAAAGGCATGTGGAACTCGATGTCACTGGCCGCATTGGCATAGTGCGCCAGTTTCTCATGGTCGTGGAAACGGTAGTTTTCCGCTCCGAAACCTAATGCCTGATGCCAAGCCATACGGGTCTTCTTCCACGTTTCGAACCATTGAAGCTCCGTGCCGGGCTTCACGAAGTACTGCATCTCCATTTGCTCGAACTCGCGCATACGGAAAATAAACTGACGGGCCACGATTTCGTTGCGGAACGCCTTGCCGATCTGTGCGATACCGAAAGGCAGCTTCATGCGCCCCGTCTTCTGCACGTTCAGGTAGTTCACGAAGATGCCTTGGGCGGTTTCCGGACGCAGGTAAATAGTGGAAGAACCTTCGGCCGTAGAACCGACCTCTGTCTTGAACATCAGATTGAACTGACGGACGTCGGTCCAGTTGTGCGTGCCGCTGATGGGGCACACGATACCCTCATCCAAGATGATCTGTTTCAGTTCATTCAGGTCGCCCGCATTCATCGCATCACTGTAACGCTGGTGCAACGCATCGCGTTTCTGCTGATGTTCCAACACGCGGGGATTGGTTTCGCGGAACTTCTGCTCATCAAAGCTATCCCCGAACTTCTTGGCCGCCTTGGCTATTTCTTTGTTTATCTTTTCCTCGTACTTGGCAATCTGGTCTTCAATCAATACATCCGCACGATAACGCTTCTTGCTGTCGCGGTTGTCAATCAAAGGGTCGTTGAATGCGTCCACGTGTCCGCTGGCCTTCCACGTCGTAGGGTGCATGAAGATGGCGGCATCGATACCTACGATGTTCTCGTGCAGCAACACCATGCTCTGCCACCAATATTGCTTGATGTTATTTTTCAACTCCACACCGTTCTGACCGTAATCATACACGGCACCCAATCCGTCATAGATGTCGCTTGAAGGAAACACGAAACCGTATTCCTTACAATGTGACACTATTTTCTTGAATACATCTTCCTGAGCCATACTCTATTCGTAAAATATTGATAAATCTTTCGCAAAAGTACGCCTTTTTTTTCATTAAAATGTTATTTTTGCGTTAAAATAGATATATAATCGACATAAATATGAGCGAAGACAAAGACGAGTTGACAGACCTGACTACGGGAAGCCCGGAAGAGGAAAATGACGCACACTCCAATTACCAACCGGAAACAAGTCCTCACGACAGCATCACACACCACCTGAGCGGAATGTATCAGAATTGGTTTCTGGATTATGCCTCTTACGTGATTCTCGAACGGGCCGTGCCCCACATCAATGATGGTTTCAAACCGGTACAACGCCGCATCCTGCACTCCATGAAGCGTATGGACGACGGGCGCTACAACAAGGTGGCCAACATCGTGGGACATACCATGCAATTCCATCCGCACGGAGACGCTTCCATCGGGGATGCCTTGGTACAGTTGGGACAGAAGGATTTGCTCATAGACTGCCAAGGAAACTGGGGCAACATCCTTACCGGCGACTCGGCGGCTGCCCCACGTTATATCGAGGCCCGGCTCTCCAAATTCGCCCTCGATGTGGTGTTCAACCCCAAAACCACGGAATGGAAACTTTCATACGACGGCCGGAACAAGGAACCGGTGACGCTTCCGGTCAAGTTCCCGCTACTGTTGGCTCAAGGCGTGGAAGGCATTGCCGTAGGTTTGTCTTCCAAAATCCTGCCGCACAATTTAAACGAGATATGCGATGCCGCCGTAAACTACCTGCACGACGAACCGTTTCAACTTTATCCGGATTTCCTGACTGGAGGAAGTATCGACGTAAGCAAGTATAACGACGGCGGACGAGGGGGTGTAGTGAAAGTACGTGCCAAAATCACCAAGATAGACAACAAGACGCTGGCCATCCGTGAGATTCCTTACGGAAAGACTACTACAACCCTGATCGACTCCATCCTGAAAGCCATCGAAAAAGGCAAAATCAAAGTACGCAAGGTAGAGGACAACACGGCTGCCAAAGTAGAAATCTTAGTGCACCTGACGCCGGGCGTAAGTTCGGACAAGGCATTGGATGCCCTCTATGCCTTTACCGACTGCGAAGTCAGTATCTCGCCCAACTGTTGTGTCATCGACGACAAGAAGCCTTGCTTCCTGACCGTCAGCGAAGTGCTGAAACGTTCAGTGGACAACACGCTCGGACTGCTCCGCAAGGAATTGCTCATCCGTAAGGGAGAGCTTCAAGAAAGCCTGCATTTCGCCTCGCTCGAAAAGATATTCATCGAAGAGCGGATTTACAAAGACCGCAACTTCGAACAGGCCAAAGATATGGACGCGGCCTGCGCACACATCGACGAACGGCTCACGCCTTTCTATCCACAGATGATAAGGGAAGTGACTCAAGACGATATCCTCAAACTGATGGACATCAAAATGGCCCGAATCCTGAAATTCAATAAAGACAAGGCCAACGACGCCATCGCCCGGATGAAAGATGAGATTGCACGCATCGACCGCGACTTGGACAACATGGTGGAAGTCACCTGCAACTGGTTCCGTATGCTGAAAGCCAAATACGGCGATGAGCATCCGCGTCATACCGAACTGCGCAATTTCGATACGATCGTAGCTACCAAGGTGGTGGAAGCCAACGAGAAACTGTACATCAACCGCGAAGAGGGCTTTATCGGCACATCGCTCAAAAAGGACGAATTCATTGCCAACTGTTCCGACCTCGACGATGCCATCATTTTCTACCGCGACGGAACTTATAAAGTCATCCGTATCAGCGACAAAACGTTCGTGGGCGAAACGGAAAGAAGCAAGGCGGAAAAGAAAAAAGCCGAAATCATCCATGCCGCAGTGTTCAAACGCAACGACAAACGGACGATTTACAACGTAGCCTACCGGGACGGTAAGGACGGTTTCTATTACATCAAACGTTTCAATGTGACTTCCATCACCCGCGACCGTGAATACGACCTGACGCAAGGCAAACCCTTTTCACGCGTCGTCTACTTCACTGCCAATCCGAACGGAGAAGCGGAGGTCATCAAAATTACCCTGAAACCCGCCCTGAAACTCAAAAAGATATTTGTGGAAAAGGATTTCAGCACTGTGACTATCAAAGGTCGCCAAAGTATGGGCAACATTTTAAGCAAAAACGAGATACAGCGTATCGGCCTGAAATCCCACGGCGGTTCTACCTTGGGCGGACGCAAAGTATGGTTCGACCATGATGTCAACCGCCTGAATTACGATGAACGGGGAGAATATCTGGGCGAGTTCCACAGCGAAGACCTGATTTTGGTCATCCTGAAAAGCGGAGAGTTCTACACGACCAATTTCGACGTAAACAACCATTATGAACCGGGTATACTCCGTATCGAAAAGTTCTCACCGGACAAGATATGGTGTGCCGTTCTCTACGATGCCGACCAGCAAGGTTATCCTTACGTCAAGCGTTTTGCGTTCGAACCGAGTACCAAGCCCCAAAGTTTCATGGGAGAAAACAAGGACAGCCGCTTCGTCTTGCTCACGGATGAAGCCTATCCAAGGTTGCAAATCACGTTCGGCGGGCACGACAGTTTCCGCGACCCACAGGAAATCGATGCGGAAAGTTTCATCGGCGTAAAGAGTTTCAAAGCGAAAGGCAAACGGCTCACTACGTTCGATACGGAAACCATTACCGAACTGGAACCCATACGCCGCCCGGAACCGGAAACCGAAGAAGCCGTGGCGGAAGAAACGGAAGAAAAAGACACAGAAAAGGAGAATCTGGATCCGGATGCCGGTAAAAGCCAAAGCGACATCATGGATGAGCTTACCGGGCAAATGAAACTTTTTGAAGACGAATAATATGTCTCACCTCTTACCGGCCTATACAACCGTTTCGTTCCAAATGTCCCGCTCCGTCAGGGAGCGGGCACTCATTTTCTTATTAGCCATAGGGACATTTCTTGGCATCAGGCCATGCCAAGCCCAAGATGCCGCCCCCCTTCCGGAAAACCGCTATACGACACACGCCACACTCTTCGGCGCGGGACGCACAAGCCTATACGAAACTTATCTGTCTCCCTCCACTTATACCGGGCCTCACCTGAGTATTCTGCATGAGACCTTACGTAAAACCCACTGGTTAGACGGACGCATCACGACACAAAGCATCCTCGACGGATTTTTTTGTTATACCTCCAACCGGACCGGAAACTCCGACGAACTGGGAGGCAAGATAAATTATTCCATCGGTTGGCATTACAACTGGGTCGTGGGCAGACGGTTGCGGCTGATGGCCGGAGGAGAAGTCCATGCCGGACTGGGAGCGATTTACAACAACCGTAATTCCAACAATCCGGTACAGGCCAAGGCTGACATCGACATAGACGCATCCCTGATGGCCGTCTACCCGTTCCATATCCGCAAAGTACCTTTCACCGTCCGCTACCAAACCAGCCTGCCGCTCATCGGAGCCATGTTCTCCCCACGCTACGGACAGTCTTACTATGAGATGTCATTAGGCAACTACGACCGCAACGTATGCTTTACTTATCCGGGCAACGCACCGTCCATGCGCCATTTCCTGACATTGGACTTTCCCATTGCGGGATTTACATTCCGGGCCGGCTATTTGTGCGACATCCGCCAAAGTCGTGTGAACGGACTGCGCAGCCATATCTGGAACCATAGTTTCATGATAGGCTACGTGAAGCATTTCAGCTTCGTCAAACGCAAAGAGCCGCAACACCGCCCATTTATCCTGTAACCCACCATCGGTATGAAACATTACATCTTTTTTATATTCTGCGCCATTCTCGCCCTGCTTTTCTGTCCGAGTTGCATTCGTGAAGAAGAGCCGGACAACACGCCGGTCAATAATTTCGAGACGCTTTGGCGCATTATCGACACCCAATACTGTTTCCACGACTACAAGGCGCAGGAAGGATGTCTGCCATGGAACGAGGTATATGCCAAATACCGTCCGCGCGTACATGACGGAATGACTTCCGCCCAACTATTCGAAGTCTTGTGCGACATGCTGTCCGAACTTCGCGACGGCCACGTCAACCTCTATTCCGCAGCCGACGTAGGCCGTTACTGGAGCTGGCATGAGGACTACCCAAGTAATTTCAACGACAGCATCCATCAAGTTTATTTGGGTACGGACTACCGCATCGCCGCCGGCATGTATTACAAGATTCTCGACGACAACATCGGTTATATATATTATGGAAGCTTCAGCTCCGGCATCGGTGAAGGCAATCTGGATGAAGTCATGTATTATCTGCGCTTGTGCAACGGACTGATTGTGGACGTACGCAACAATTCCGGTGGCACGCTGACCTACGCCGAACGATTGGCCGAACGGTTCACCAACGAAAAACGACTGGTAGGCTACATCGCCCATAAAACCGGAACGGGACACAATGATTTTTCGTCCCCCGAAGCCGAATACATCGAACCGTCGAAAGGCATACGCTGGCAAAAGAAAGTCGTCGTGCTGACCAACCGTTCGTGTTATAGTGCCACCAATACTTTCGTACGCGATATGAAGGAATGCCCCTTGGTCACCATTATGGGCGACCGCACAGGCGGCGGTTCCGGTCTCCCCTTTTCGTCCGAACTCCCCAACGGATGGTCTGTCCGCTTCTCCGCCTGTCCGATGTACGATGCCGGAATGAACCAAATCGAGTTCGGTATCAAACCGGACACTTGCGTATCGCTCACACAAGAAGACCTGGCACGCAACAAAGATACGATGATAGAAGCCGCCCGAGAATTTCTGAAACGATAATTTGGCCAAGTCGATAAATCTTTCTATCTTTGCAGCCGTCTTACCGCGCCTGTGGTGAAATTGGTAGACACGCCAGACTTAGGATCTGGTGCTTCGCGGTGTGTAGGTTCGAGTCCTATCAGGCGCACTAATCAAATCCTCTAATCTGCTAATTAAAAGTAGTTTAGAGGATTTATTTATAGATATCCTACATATTGCCTACAAATTCAAACAATCCACCTTTTTGGGCATTTCAATAGGGAAATGGGATATTCTTTCAGATGCCTATTCTCGTCAAATTCAAATAGAGGAAATCTCCCTTAGATAGGATGGGAGTTTGCCATGAAAAAACGGATGGCCAAACCGCCACCCGTGCAAGATTGGGCCACCATGACCCACCCCGTGAAAGGTAGACCAACCTTGTACCAATGGAGATATGAGTTTTTATGAATATAGCAAAATAGTTATGTTTTTATTTGGTGGTTTATAGCAAAAACGCTATATTTGCACTGTCTTAATAAATAAACGGTCTTTTACATTATGAAGTACAATCAGTTTTTTGCGGAATTGACCGCAGCAGGTTGTTACGTTCTTAGGCATGGGGCTAATCATGATATTTGGTATAGTCCTAAAACGGAAAACAAATTTGCTTTGTCAAGGCATGGCAAACAAGAAGTACCTACCGGAATGGAACGTAAAGCAAGAAAGGTTCTTTTGGGGGAGTAATCCCCCAACCTTTTGCGCTTCATGGTTGAAAGATTGTTTTTGTTGAGGCAATGGGGTACGGTAATAGTGCCGTACTCCTATTTTAAAGAAATGGATATGAAAGTAACTGTTATCATGGAAAAAGCGAGCGATGGGTATTACTCATGCTTTGTTGAGGAAGATTTACCCGGCTTCGGGTTGGCTGGATATGGAGATACGGCAGAATCCGCCAAAGAGGATATGATGAAAGCGTATGAGGAAATAAAGGAAATGCAGGCAGAAGAGGGCAAGGAAGTTCCGGAACTGGAGTTTTCCTACAAATATGATATGCAATCCTTTTTCAACTATTTCTCATTCCTGAATGTTACTAAGGTTGCGGAGTTGGCAGGCATCAACGCTTCATTGATGAGGCAATACACTTCCGGTGTGACAACAGCCGGACAAAAGCAATACGATAAGATAAGGGTAGCGGTGGAACGTATATCTAAAGAACTGTCCGCAGCTACTTTCTAAAGATAGTGTACCGCTGTGAAGCGTGACCGTTTAATTAAGACAATGAAACCCCGTTCCTTAATTGGTTCGGGGTTCTTTTTTTGAACAGCAACCCAACAGCATATTTACAGCACCTTAAGACTTAAATAAAAGGAATAGCTTTTTTATTTGAGAAAAAGGGCATGACGTCAAGTCATGTAGACTATATTGTAGATTTATTATTTTAGATTTTCAGCGGTTTGATACAACTGTTTGAGGAATAAACATTTAACGGAGTATTTGAAAAACAGCGGTAACGAGTTGGAAACCGTGCTAATTTCAGCGGTTTGCGGTGCTATGCTGTCAAATAACTCTTGATTGCAAAGGTATGATTATTTTTTTTAATACAGCCATAACCTTTGCATTTATTCTTCCTTATCAAAATCAAGCAAATTGTTTGTCCCCCAATGATCAAAATCTGATTGAAACAACTTATCTTGGATAATGCGATATTTCTCAAACTCGGTTTCTGCAATATAACTTAGCTTGTTCTGCAGATATTGTACCGATGTCAACTAGTATGGGTCTGTCATCACTATCCAAGAACTTGTCGATACGAGCAGCCCAATCTTCCATAGTCATAGGAATATGACGCTTTGCTCTGTCTTCCGCTAAATCAAGAAAAGCATTGACTATTCTTCCCATTGACTCCAATTCTGTTTCTTTTAAATAGTTCTTAGCTATTGAGACATCTGTTTTTACAATCTTGCCGTTAGGGGCTTTCTCCCAAGAAGTAAGTCCCATATGCTCTTTTTCTGCATTGGCTCGTTCTACAATCAGTTCTGCTGCAGTATGCCCATGAACAGCATAGTGCATTTTATTTTGCACCTTCTTGAAAAACATTCTAGTTGTTGGAGCATCTCGATTATAATCAATACTTGTTGCATAAATATCAGTCAACTTTTGATAAAAGCGGCGTTCACTCAATCGAATCTCTCTTATTTCCGCAAGTAAATGTTCGAAATAATCCTCATTGATGAATGTTCCGTTTTCCATTCGTTTCTTGTCAATCACATAACCGCGTATGGCAAATTGTCGGAGAACATAAGTGCACCATTGCCGGAATTGGGTAGCACGTACAGAATTGGCTCTATAACCGACAGAAATGACTGCATCTAAATTATAATATTTAGTAGCATAACTTTTTCCGTCAGCAGCAGTTCGTCGGAATTTCCGACAGACTGAATCTTCTTGTAATTCTAGGCTTTGAAAAATGTTTTGCAAATGTTCTGCAATTGTTGAACGCCCTTTATCAAATAATGTAGCTATGGCATCTTGAGTAAGCCAAAGTGTTTCGTCTTGATATAAAACCTCTATTCCTTCTTCTTTACTTTCTAATTGAAATATAAGGAATTCTACAGTACTATTATGTATTTGAAGTTTTTTACACATGATTAAATATATCCCATCTCTTGGCAATAATCTGCGATAGTTTTCTTAAAATGCTTAAGTTTGGTTTGATATCCGCGATGTTGAGTTATTAAACCACTTACACTCATTTCATTACAAACTAACAATTCATTTACTGATAATTTAAAACTCTGAATCATATATTCTGTCAATAAATCTCGCGCTTCTTTATAATCTGAAAATTCTCCTGCACAAAAACTTATTAAGATTTCAGAATACCATTTTCGTATTGATTCATTCATACACTTATGAATATTTTTCATTGAAGACAATATACTACTGACTTTTGCATCATAACCATCTTCTGTAAGAATATTGAATTTTCCTGATGCATGTGCCATATCGTTACGTGCATCTACTAAATCACTAACATTTGCAATTTGAGATTTATCCAAACATATAATCTTAAAAAGTTTTGCGATATCTTTTTCCGGTAATAAACTATATGCAAATATTGAATTAGCATCTTCTATCTTCAAGTCTTTCTCTCTGCCACTATATGGACGTGCAAAAACAATTACATCTTGATATCTGTCAGGGATAATTTGACTAATTTGCCATGCCGTACAATAAATGTAAGTCATATAAAGCAGATGAACACCAAAATAGGCAAATTGATACTGCTCATATTTGTAATTTACGGCAATTAAATTAGTTACATTATTGACATAGCTATTTATATCTTCTTCATCATCTGGATTGATTGGAAGATAATTCAATATTTCCTGCAAATATGGGACTTCTGTGTAGTCAATTTCTTCTACCATAATCATTCACCCCAAACTTCGTTAATTTTTTGTTCTATTTTTTTTGTGAAAATAGAAACAATTTCTTCTGATGACTTTATGAATGATAATTCTCTTTCAATTTGGATGACTGCTTCATTTTGTTCTTCAATAGAAGGACAAATAATATCCAAATTTTCCAAATCGGATTTGTTTACGCTTGGATACATTGCTTTACTCATTGCATCGCTTAGCTGGTTACCAACAAAGTCATCCAATAACGCATACAGTAGATACTTTCCGTTCACATTTTTGGGGGTCAAAACAGCAAAGCCTGTTGAAGCAACAAAGCCTTTAGTGTCAAAATCAACATAACTGAAAGCCTTTAGGTTCGGACGAACGGTTGACATTAATATATCTCCCTTGTTCATTCCTCGTCTTGCTCTACTAGGAGCATCCTTCCCTTTTATTTTTTGAGATGTATCAACTTTGCCTGTACCGCTAGTAACAGAAGAAATATCAATATAAGTAAATGATTCTTCTCCGTATTCTCGTTCTGGATTTACAGAAAAACGATTTATCTCACAAATATCTGAAAGCTTTACAATATTACCAGTCTTAAACTTTGGCAAATGTGGCTCATAGTTTGACACAATAGATTGAGCACCGAAAATAATTTTTCTATATCCGTCAAGTTCGTCAACAATCTTTTGTTGAACTTCAACAGAAGGCAATGGGATTTTTATGGAATTAATCGTACTACTTATATTATTGATATTAGCACCTTGTGTTAATAGTTTAATCTCCTCTCTGTATTTTAAAGATTTCAGCAAATAGAAAAATAGATATTGTGGAAGGCAACGTGATGTGCTTGTTCTAATAATTCCCATAAAACCTCCAGCATAATACTTCGTATCCTGATCAATAAAAGCAACCTTTCCTACATGCTCCTTACTACCACTTGACATACATATAAAGATATCGCCTTGCCTTAATTGTTTTTCTGGAGCAAGAATAATAGATTGATCTATATATATTTCTTTTATAACCTCTAATTCTCCTGATAATGTGATATTATCTGCGGGAAGTATAATATTAGATGTTTTATATGTTGTCTGTTGCGCTCTTTGATAATTTACTCCCCTTGTTATTGTTGCAATATCAGAAAAATCAACAATTTCATATTTTGAAGTAATATTTGGAGAGATTCGATACCTGTTTCCTGCCAATATAAAAGAATTGCTACACACTTTATCCAATGGAATTATCTCAAATCCTACATTAGTCATTTCTGTAGATTGATCCTCATCTAATTTACGAAACTCCTCATATTTAGCTAAATCACTTGGCGTATCTAATTTACGACGATGATTATCTAAAGTATATCCGTCACTTTTGACATCAAAGTACCAAAATTCTTTTTTCTTCTCTGATTTCTTTATCTTTTGATTTACTTTGGTTGCATATATAATATCTGTTTTAACACCTGTATATGGCAAGAATACTCCCTGAGGTAATGAAATAATACTTTGTAATTGGCAATTTTCCAAGAGGTATTCACGTGTTCTCGTTAAATCCTTTCTAAAAAGAAAGCCTTCAGGAACTACCAAAGCCATTCTACCATTAGGAGATGTGCTATTTATTGCTTTCATACAATGTTGTACACAAATACTATCACCATTTGTACTTGGCAAGTCATACAATTCTCCATGTTTAGTTTTTTGAGAATAAGGCATATTTGCAAGGACTATATCATATCCGTAATGATACTCACTTCCATCATTATCTCTATATGTAGCTTTCCCGTCTATAGGATTTGCCAAACTATCACGCATATTGATATTGCTATGCCCATCACCTGCCAAAATCATATTCATTTTGGTTATGCGTGCAGTATTAGTAATTTCATTGCCATAAACCGTATGCTCCCGCAACATCTTTATATTGGCTTCGGTTCTCGCCATATTATTGTATATATAGCGAAAACTTTCTATTAAGAATCCACCTGTACCACAAAATGGGTCATATATGGTTTCCCCAATTTGGGGATTAACCAAACGTACCATTGTTTTTACAATGTGGCGTGGAGTGAAATATTCTCCTAAGTCATTTTTAGTTGCAGTTGAAGCTTTCAAAAAATACTCAAAGGCATCTCCCTTTACATCACTATCCACATCTGTAAGCGTTAGTGGGTCAAGCTTATCCATTATTTCTTTCAAGATACTTGCATCTCGAATCTGTAAGGGAGTAAATATATCAGTATTATATAATGAATTTAGTTTTTCATAAACCGTTTTATTTATATAGTCAATGCGAGTTGTAAAAGGAATATTTTTAATGCTATCCCAACTACATGCTGTTGCATCAAAAAGCGTTTTGATACCACTTTCTCTTTTGATTTGTTCGCTTTCACTAATCAGTTTTAGAAATAGTATATTTGCAAACTCACCAAAACGTTCGATACCAGCACGCAATCCTTCCCCTCGTAACATATTGTTTGCTTCATCAAATATGCGGATTAGCTCTTTTCTATCATATTGAACCTTGGGACTTACGGTATTTACCTCATAAGTTGTCAAATACCGCAACGCAAGAGTTTCTCTGATAAACTCGTCTATTTCTTCCCCATTTAAAATAGGAACTCTATTGGCTTCTGTATGATATGCTTTACAAAAGACACCATCTGTAGCAAATACAAGTGGAGCATTAATTGCACGGGCATAACTAATGCCTTGCTCCATTGCTGCATCAAGGCGAGTGCCTTTTTTTTTGGCCTCAATAACAATTAATGGTCTATCACTCTCATTTGAGTACAACACATAATCAGGACGTTTGCCTCCGAGAGATTTGCGTTCTGCTTCTGTTTTGGGCTGCTCAAAGAAAACATTCTTATCTTTTCCGTTTAACTTCCATCCTAAATTAGTTAAAGCGGTATCAATAAGATTCCGTGTATCAGCTTCTAATGGCATTGTATTCATATGTCTTTTACAATCAAAATTATATATAATATCCCAATATGCAAAAGTACTACTTTTATTTAGCTTATAGGTTATAGCTAACCATCTTTTTCCCTAAAAAATTAATTTACCGACTTTGGAGGTGAGATTGTCCGCATGGACGGCAAGGCTTTTCGGGCTGCTCAAATCTTTTTGAGCGGCAGAAAAGACATCTTGCTGTGCTCCTGCGGACACACTTTCGGGTTACTCCCGAAAGGTTTTGAGTTACTCAAAACATACCTTGCCATGTTCGGGTGAACATATACGGAAATAGCGGTATAACCCTCCTTGCTATAATCAATATCTTCATTATACCGACTTGACTAAATGAACACACTGTACCCTCATTGCAGAGTGTGCAGAACTGTGGCTATATTTCCTGTACTTGCCCAACCCTAACTCCCCATATATTATTTTTCCCTTTCGGTCGGAGGGTGGCGGAGCGGTCGTTTCCGTTTTCAAAGGCTTTTCTTGCATGGGGCGGTCGGAAGCAAGGTTTAGGGGAAGAATACTACCCGAAGAATGAGGGTGGAGATTGTTCCCCTAACTGCATAGCCGCCTGACCTTGAAGCCGACAGAAAGCCCCGTGCTTACTTTGCCTTTGTAAACGGAAATGATTGCTCCGCTTTCCTCTGAAAGAGGAATAAACCCTGTATCACCATATCAACAGGATTGTTTGTTGATATGATTATTCTTTATAGGTTTTAGCAACAGAAGATATATCAAATGTTATACTAAGAACATCTTTTACTTGCCTTAACCGATGAAATTCTTTTATCTCATTTTTCAGTTCTTGATGTTCCTTACAATACTCATAAATGCTTTCTATTTCTTCATCAGGAATAAATTCGTAGCTACTGAATCCGTTATAATCCTCATCGATATAAAATATCTCATCTTCTTCAAGCCTATCAGGCGCACAGAAAAAGAATCCTGAACACTTCTTGATGAGGTGGTCAGGATTTCTTTTTTATGGACATCAAAAGCCTCTCTCCTCCCTACCAGAGTTTTCCCAGAAACACCTTTCATCCTTCAGGTTGTATGACAAGTCTCTTATTACCTTGTAGTTACAAGCTGAAAGATGTTCCAAACATCCTTCAGCAATGCTTCATTTCGTTCTGCGGCGAACGATAAATCGTTCGACTGAGAACGGAAAATCGTTCGGCTGAGAACTTTTTACCGCCTTCCGCAATGAAAGGAAGCTGAAAGATGGACTCCTTATCCTTCATTCCGTAACACTTTATATGAAAGCCATTTACCATACATCCTGAAGGATGAAAGGAGTTTTTGGAAAAACCTTGGTAGGGAGAGAATGAAGAAGGAGGATACCTCCATACGGCTTCTGCCATTCAAGTGTATCCTCCTTATTTACCAACCGGTTGACTTTCGTAAGCCCAATCCGGCTTGCCTATGCCCAATACCGGGAGCAGCCTTATTTGCAAACGACCTTCCGCACCTTACCGTCTGGGAACTTCACGATGCAGACCGTACCACGACGAAGAACATCCAAACGTTCTCCGGTGAGTGAGAATATCTGACAATCGTTTCCTATATGCTCAGCCTGTACCGCATGAATGCCCGATGCCTCATCAAATTCAGCCTGGGCTTTCTCCGCATCTTTCTCGATTTGCCTTATAATCCTATAGGTTCCGGTATAATCGACCGTATAACTTTCCGTGAACAGCCATCCGGCATATAAACTGTCGATCTCATATTTTTGTTGGTCGATAACTTCCTTTGCCGCAGCCAATTCATCCTCAAATTCGGCAGCCACGTCCGCACATTCGGTTGCAATGCTCTCTTGAGCCTCCTGTAACTGCTCATAAAGCTTGTCTATCCGTTCCAAAGCCTTGTCGTACACCGTCTTATTTCTACGTTCCAACCATTTGTAATTGTTGGCAATCAAGGTATCCACCAACTCGCGCCCACGCGTCAGGTACTTTCCATCCACCTCGTTAGGACTCCTGTCCACACAATAATCCATCAGAATAACTCCCGTAGGCCCCGCTTCATGCGTCTGCAAATACTCTATAATAGCCGCATTCGTGTAGGTCGTATTCTCACGATAGCCATTCGCCATGGATATCGACCCGGGATAAGCCGATGCAAAGTTAAACACCCACACCACGTCCGACTCGTCTTTTGTCACATGTTTCGTACTATGCTCCAGCATCTCGGTTACCGCGCTTACCTTCTTGGCCACACCTCCTTCGCTATCTTTCGTATTGGCATAATCCTGCACCCACAAAGGAGATTTATAATCCGATGCCGCGCTCTCCCCTATGATACTGCAAGAAGACTGTGCATTCCAGTCCAACCAACCGCACCAGCTCTGGAAAAAACCGCCTGTTATCGGTTTACCGGCATATTGGTCACGGCTCAACAGCAAGATCTTTCCCCGCATATCCCCTACCGTCAAGTCCCGCCGGAACGGAATGAAATAGTCCTTCAAATCCTCACGCGACAATAATTCGCGCAACATGGTTTCGTATTTGGTTTTGTCACTATCGTAACCGGAGGCATACAAACAATGGATCACCGCAAATTCGGATGGATGCTCCTTCAACGAATCCCGCAACAGATACAAAGCAGCGTCGAAACGTAAATTAGTTTCAGAAATCCCATGGTTGATATTCAGATAATCGCCTTTAACTTTCGGACGAAAATCGAAAGCACGGATTCCGATAGACCACTGCGTAGCCACATCTATATCTTGACATTGAGAAAAGGAAGCCAAAGTAACCCCATTCCCCGTAGCGGCATCATGCGTTCCGGGAATAGAAACTTGGGATACAAAAAGGTTGTCCGGCAGACGTTTCATCCAATCTCCGGCTTTCACATGGACACTCATGCAAAGCATCAGTAATGAAGTAAAGTAAACGTTTCTCATGATTCTTAAAATTTAAAAGGTTCCTAAAAATTGTTTTTCTTCCTCTTACAAAGGAAGCAAATGTTTCCAATATCAGAATGAAAATCAGGAGAAAAAAACGGGGCTAAAGCTCATTTTAGCATAAAATAACACAAAAAGGTAAACTGAAGCTCTCACACTTTCACCACCAAGACCTCATCCAGATTCGTTGTATAACGTCGCGAAACGTATTGCCTTTCCGAAGCATATTTCTGTCCGGTCCCCAATGCTGCCACTTTCACCGCGTTATGCCCGTTCTTACGGTTTATCTCGTCAACAGCCCGTATCAACGCCCTACGCCTTCCACGATCCAACTTATCAAACAAATCCGTCTGGACCGCTTCACGCGGCGACAAATCCCAAACGATAACGCCGGCTTTCTTGTAATCGAAATGCCCGTCATACGCATGCAACCGCAACGCTTCCAAAGCCGCATGTACAATTTCGGCCGTATCCTGTGTCGGTACAGGCATACGTACCTGTTGATGGACCATATTGCCGGGAACATCCGTCCGGAAACGGCTGGTATAAGCAAACACCGTGACCTGTCCGCAACAAGTGCCCTGTTCGCGCAACTTACGAGCACACTCCGAAGCAAAATACGACAAGAAAGGCTGTTTTTAGCTATTCGGGAATGACTTCCTGCATGTAGATGGCGGCCAGACTCCATGTGGCCGCATCGTTAGTACACACCACGGGATTCTCGTCCACCGGTGCTGGAACTTCGGGCACCTCCACACGACGCACCGTGAAAGGTTTGTCATTATGCCACACGTGCCACAATTCATCCCAAGCCTCGGCAGCCAGTTCCCTGTTCCCTGTTTTGGCAGCGGCATAAGCCGTAAGGCGCGTCACAGGGAAAGGATTGTGCGTAATCGTGCGCGCCTTCTCCTTGTATTCCCGGGCAAAGGTGAGCCACGTGCGGTTCCATTCCGGCAAGTCTATCATTTCCATCAGCTCGTTCATCACTTGGAAACCGCCCATGATGGTAATCAAATGTTCAGTGCGCTGTAAATCAGGGTCTCCCTCGTAGCTCAACACACCCGTGGCAGGGTCGAAGCCCAATACGCCCGGCCCGGTGAAGATGCCGTGGGGCAAGGCCGCAATGCTCTTCATGCCAGCGATGATTTTGTCGCGGTAAGCCGTGTTGCCCGTCCGTTCCCATTCCGTCATCCAGTTTCCGACGTAAGCCAACCAATCGGGACCGACACGCAGGCGTGCCGGTGCCGTACAAGGATACTTCTCACGCGGCAGAGCCAGCCTCATCGGATCGATGTCATAAAGTTTCTGTTCGGCATCGCGCACTTCTGTCATCAGGTTACCGCTGCGCTCATCCGTGGTCAAATAATAATAGAAACGGTTCCATGCCGCTTGGCTGATGCGTGCCTCCTTCGCTCCACAGCCCCAATGGCTCACGTTGTGACGCGACCCCAATCCGGCAAAAGGTCCGAGATGGTACACGTCGCATTCCGTCGTGTGGCGGCTCATGGCCACTGCCATCCGCCAAAGGTCGACGCGGCCGGTGCGCAGGAAACTGTACCACAACCACATATTGGAGGCCAGTTCAGTGTTGTCCCATGCGTACCCGCCCACGTCATACCGCCATGTATGACGCACGGAATCGTAGGTGTGCATAAAGTCGCCGTAGTTCCAGAAACCGTACCAGCGATGTTGATCGACAGCCTTCACGTAATAGTCCAAATAGTCTTCCAGACGGTCCTCCACCCGTGCCCGCTTCGGGTTGCTCTGGTCGGGCAGGCTCCACACCCCGAAGGCATGCTTGGCGTAGAGGTATTCCGGTGTGCACAACAAGGGGGCATCTTCGGCTAACATGGCCGCCGTCCGGGCTACCGTCTCCTTTCCCCCATAAGCCACAGACGGAACGAGAGTCAACGTGTGAGTACGCGCCACACCGTAGGGCGTGCTCATCCCTTCCTGTACGTCCTCATAACTGGCCTCCAAATCGTGCGCCACATTGTCGTAATGACGCAAGTCCATCGGTTCCGCATCGGGACTCCACATCCATACGGTCAGATGGGCATTCCGGGCAGCAGCATTGTCCACCTGCAAAGCCGTGGGATAGGATTGCCAAAAATCTTTCAGGGCCACGCCCAATCCGCCGCTTACGTCTCCGGCAAATACATAACCCGGCGCACGGGTTCCCGAGAAAGTCCCTATCCACGGACGGTCGGCATGCGTACGCTTACGGATAGAAAAAGCGTCGGCCGTCGTCTGGCTCAAACGGAAACCGTTCCACACCGCCCAATGGTCGAGAAGATGACGGTTCTTGGCATCGAACTTCTCGTAGGCCGGTATGCGTTCGCCACGCATCTGCCTCCCCTGCCAACCTTTGTCCCCGTCCAATGTCAGGATGCGCCGCCCGTTCAAAGGCTGCACCGGTTCCACCCATACCCCGCCATCGGCTGTAGCAAAGGCCACGTGGCGGTTATAGACCTCCTCGCGCATGGGAACCTCGAAACGGATACCCAAGCTACGGATGAAATCACGGTCCATATCGCCGTCGAACACAAAGGAATGTACCATCTTGATTTGTTCGCTCCCGGCATAAAAATAAAAGCGTACGGTGAACGGAAGCCATTTTCGTCCCATGGCATCGTTCGCATAACGGCCTTCTATCCGCACCAATGCTCGGATATCCCCCGCACGTTCCACCGTGACGCGTTCCACTTGTCCGCGATAGTCGGTAAAATGCAGTACCGCCTCTCCTTCAGCCGACGGATGGTCCTGCGTGGAGCACAGCAAAGCAGCCTGTCCGCCTACCGTTCTCCCTTCGCAACGGAGGCTGTCGAGCAGACAACTGCCCCGTTTGGGAACATAAGCCTCCACCTTGCCTGTGGACACCCGGAAGAAAGAGCCAGCCTCGTCCACCCGTACTTTTGCCCCGGAACGGTTTTCCGCTTTATGCTTTTTTCCGGCGGTCTCGAAACGGACGCCCTCCGCCTCTCCGGGCACCACCGCAGCCACTCCGAGCCACTTGACTGACCCGTCCGGCCAATAAGCCAACGGCCAACAGTCCGACGGGATGTCCGCGCCGTCCCAGTCATTTAATACCACCCGGCCGTCGGCCTCCAGTTCCCCTTTCAGGAACGGGATGCCCAAACTGACCGGACAATCCGTCGGAGGGCGCGTACCGACCCAACGCAAGTCGCCCGACACCTTGTTTTTACCATAAAGTCCCATGGAAAGCATGGACAGCCCCATGCACAAAATTGAAATCAGGTTTTTCATGATCTTACGATTATCTACATGCAAAATTCAGCATAACTTCCGTAATATCCAATTTTCCCGGAAAATAAATTCAAAAAATCTGTGGGATTGCCCTTTCCCGTTATGGATTTATTCCTAATTTTGCATTTGGGTTGCTTGTGCCTTTACAGCAAGCCTGCCCTGATTATTAACCTGATTTTATAAACGAAACGCATGAAAACCATCTGCAAAACCTGCCTCTTTGCCGCAGGCATCCTGGCCCTCGGTCACTCCGTCACGGCGCAGGAAACCGAAATCAACGACATGACGACTCCGTTGCACCTGCTCCAACCGGAATACAAAGTACCTTACGGCGATCTGACTGCCGAACAAGTCAAGACGGATATCGACCAGGTGTTCGCCTACATTGAGCAGCATACTCCCGTACGCGTATTGGACGCCGACGGCAAAGAAGTGACCGACTACCGGCACATTCCCCACGGCGCCACACTCGACCGGGGCGCGTTCCGCATCGGGAGCTATGAATGGGGCGTGACTTATCAGGCATTGCTGGATGCCGCCGAAGTGACGGGAGATGACCGATACAAGGATTACGTCGTCCGCCGTTTCAAATTCCTGGCCGAAGTCGCTCCGGGATTCCGCAAACTTTACGAACAATACAAAGATACCGACGCACAGATGGAACAAATCCTGCACCCGAAAGCATTGGACGATGCCGGAGCCATGTGTTGTGCCATGATGAAGGCGCGTATCGCCGACACGTCCTTGCCGCTGTCCGACCTGATAGAAAATTATTTCGCTTTCATCGAACACGGACAATACCGCCTGCCCGACGGCACATTCGCACGCCACCGCCCGCAACACAACACCATCTGGTTGGACGACATGTTCATGGGAGTCCCTTCTTTGGCTTATCGTGGCATTTATAAAAAGGAGGAATCTACAAGATATTTCAACGAGGCGGCCAAGGTCAGCCGACAGTTCATCGACCGCATGTTTGTCCCGGAAAAGGGGCTTTACCGTCACGGCTACGTGGAAGGACTGGCGCAGCAGCCCACCTTCCATTGGGCACGTGCCAACGGATGGGCCATACTGACCAACTGCGAACTGCTCGACGCCCTGCCCGAAGACCATCCCGACCGCCCGTTCCTGCTCGAACAACTGCGCCGCCACATCAAGGGGTTGGCGGCTTACCAAAGTTCGGAAGGTTTCTGGCATCAGCTTGTGGACCGCAGCGATTCCTACTTAGAAACCTCAGCCACGGCCATTTATGTATATTGCATCGCCCACGCCATCAACAAAGGATGGATAGAAGGCATCACTTACGGCCCGGTGGCGCAACTCGGATGGCATGCCGTCAGTACGCAAATCAAGGAGGGCGGGCAAGTTGACGGTACTTGCGTGGGTACAGGAATGGGATTCGATCCTGCGTTCTACTACTACCGTCCGGCCAACTATCAGGCTGCCCACGGTTACGGTCCCGTCATCTGGGCCGGCGCGGAAATGATACGCCTGCTCGGCCATTGGTATCCGCGCACGAACGACAGCGGTTTACATTATTATAAGGTGAAACAAACAAACCCTTCTCCGCTCTTCTACCTCACCGAAGACGGGCAAGGAGAAGCCGTAGAATAAACAGATATGGCCATGAGACTCTCATTATCGGCCTTGTTCCTGATAGGCTTGTCCTGCGCAGGAGCGGGACAAGCCCGTGAAATCATACGGGAAGTACGCATATCCAATCCCACGAGGATGGCACGCAAAGCCTATCCGGTGGTGGTCGACCTGCACCGCCATGCCGACGGCCTGCATGTCCGGTCTGCCAAAGTCGTCTGCGACGGACGGGAAATCCCCTCGCAAGCGGACGACCTGAACGACGACTTCCGAGCCGACGAACTGGCCTTCACGGCCGACATCCCGGCGCAAGGTGAGGCCGTGTACCGTATCACGCTGTCCGATGCGGACGCTCCCCGAAGCTACCCTCGCGAAACACGCGCTTACCTGAAACTGCACGACGAAAAAGGAAAGCATCCGGAAGTGAAATCCATCACCTATCCCGGCAATGCCGATCTGTTGGACATGTACAACAGTATCTATGGGCACGGTGCGGTTTTCGAAAGCCGGTTGGCAGCGTTCCGCATCTACATGGACAACCGGCAAAGCATAGACCTGTACGGCAAAACCTCCTACCGGTTGGAGATGGACAGCACCGGATTCTACACCACGCCCGAACAACTGGCACAAGGATACGGTTGTGACATCCTCTGGGCCGGACAGTCTGTGGGCGCAGGTTCGTTCCGGGGTTACCAAAACGACAAACCCTGCTACATCGACACCGTGGCTTGGCGCAGGCAGACCATCCTGGCCGACGGACCGGTACGTACCGTAGTGGAAGTAGCCGACGGCGGATGGATATACCACGGACAAACGTTGCACATGACCCAACGCTACACACTCTATGCCGGACACCGCGACGTGGAGGTGGACATCCGCATCGACGGCGCTTCGCCGGATGCGACCTTCTGCACGGGCATACAAAAATTGGAACGCCACTCCACCGGCTTCATGCAGGAAAACGGCCTTTGCGGCAGTTGGGGGAACAATGTCCCGGAAAAAAGTGCACCGGAACATGACGAATGGGTCGGCCTGGGACTGTATACCGACAAAGCCTGCCGCAAGGAAATAAAAGAAGACGAGTTCAATTACCTCACCCTATTAGGAACCGATGCCGACAAGCATATCCGTTACTACATCACCGTGTGTGCCCGGCGTGAAAAAGACGGTTTCAAGAACAGCAAAGCATGGTTCGATCACTTGCGTCTGTGGAAAACCGAATTGGACAACCCGTGCACCGTCAGTATCCGATAAACAAAAGGCATACGGAAAAACCGAAACAATCCCCCGGTTGCACCACTGTGCATTCCGAGGGATTGTCTTTTAAAATAAAGATATTGCTTATTGGACGGCCGTCACCCAAGCGTCATTCAACCAAGCGAAAGACAAATCACCGGCCACATCGTCCCACGTCGTGGCTATCTGGGCGTTTTCAGCATTGCCTTGTCCAGCGAGGAAATTGGCCGAAAGATATTTTCCACCCGTCACGTCGTTCTTCAACACGCCTGCAATCTGTACATTTTTCAACACGGAAGTACCGTTGGCCAAAGCATCGTCGGTCTGCGTCGTTTCAATAGTGAGCGGATTGGGCTTGCCCGCTACCTTCGCGCCGTCGATATTAGCCCGTGTACCGGCACGCAAACGGATGCCGCGCTTGTTCTCGCTGCTGCCGTTGCCCACCAAATAAAGGTTGCGCAAAGTGGGGTGAGCCACCGGAGTTGCGTCGAAATTGTCGCCGTTGTTGTCGGCTTCAATCAAACAGTCGCAGGAAGCATCGGTCTGGTAAGCCACAAGGTTGGTAGCCGTGCCGCTCCAACCTTCTGTCCAGTCGAAACTATCGTCCGTGCAATCCACTACTACGCAATGGTCTACATTCACCGTACCGCCAAAGAACTCCAAACCGTCATCGGCACCTACGTAAGTCTGCACATACGACACCTGGGTTCCGGCACCCACACCGTAGAAAGAAATGCCGTTGGACTCGTGTTCGTCATCCAGAGCAAAACCCGTATATTCCAAACGTACATACTTCAATACACCGGAATTATCATTGGCATCGTTGCCGCCATAAGCGGCATTACCGATTTCAGAAAAGCCCGAACCCGCATTGGTGGGAGCATAACCGCAGATGTGCAAACCACCCCAACCACCGGCTGTCTTATTTTCGGCCGTCATCACGATAGGATTTTCCACTGTGCCCACTGCATTGATTTTGGCTCCTTGCTCAATCAGAATGTAAATAGGATCTTCGCTGTCGGCTGCCGTTATCTTCACACCTTCTTCGATGGTAAGTACGGCGGGCGCCTTTACCTGCAACTGACTGGTCAGTTTGTACTCCGTATTGGCCGTGAGGGTCATGTTTTCCGTCACGATGCCGCCCAAGTTTTCAACACTCGGAGCGGGAGGCGGTGTAGTTCCGTTCTCGTCGTCGTTACAAGCCGTAAACACAGCCATAGAAGCGCACAGAGCCATAGCCCACGTGGAAACTTTCATGAAATTTGTTTTCATCTTTCTCTCTTTTTAAAGTTTTGAATTGAATTAATTTATGCTTTTACTACTTTTATAATGTATACGTCACTCCGAAGCTCAACCCCACACCTTCGTTAAAGCGCTCCACTTCCACCTCGGTATTCTTACTCGGTATCTCCTGACGGAACACCACATCGGTATTCAAAAGATTCTTGGCCGAGAACTTCACGCTCCAATGAGCGTTGAACTTCATATTGGCATTGAAATCCAACGTATGGAGAGTGAGTTGCTTCACATCGCCGATACCCTGTATACCCACAGCCTGTATGCGCTCGCCTTGCAAGTTGTAGAGCAAGGCCACGGTGAGCTGGCTTTCCTTTCCGAACTTAGGCGAATAGGTGAGGTCGGCATTCATCAGGTAGGGCGACGCACCTTGCAACGGACGTTCGGCATTGGTGTAAACCCCACCTTCCGGAAGGTTTACGTTGGTGTACATGTAGGACGCGTTGATTCCCGCTTTCAAGTCTTTCACTATTTCCTTGCGTGCTTCCACTTCAACCCCTGCAGCCAAACCGTCGGACGCGTTCTGGAAAGAATGCATCATGGCACCACCGGACGTAGTCTGCGTACGCTCGATAGGACTGTCCAAATACTTGTAGTAGGCCGTGACGGCCACCATGTCGGTGGACGACGGACGAAAGAACTCATAACGTAAGTCTATGTTGTAGTTGTAACCGTTGTCCAGGTTTTCATTACCACGTACTTGGGTGCCGCCATAAGACTCCTGATAAAGGAAAGGAGCCATCTCGACAAACGAAGGCCGTGTCACCGTACGCGAAGCCGCCAGACGCAAACTGTTTTTCTTGTCGAACGTGTACTTAAGATTCAAGGCTGGGAAAAACTCATCGGTGTTCAGGTCGCGCCGCATCTCCATGCCGCCGTCGTTATAGTATTTCACCCACTGACGCGTGCTTTCCATACGTACGCCCAAGTTCACCAGCAAGGCCTTCACCGGATAATAGTCGGCCTCGATAAAACCGGCCCAGATACGGCTACCGGCCGAGTACTCATTGCGTTTCTGATGGCTGCGGTTGATGGTAATGCTACCGTTCTGCACGTTCTCGAAGTTCAAGTAACCGTCGGTATGATAGATGTCGGTCACATTAAGAGATTCCATCTCTTTCAAGTTATAATAGAAGCTCGTGCAGGTAAAATCCCTCGTCTTGTCACGCAAGGCCGCACCGAACCTCAACTTGTTTTCATCGGAAAAGCGGTACTGCGCCTGTACGTCACCCACCCATTCGTCCTCGTCCAACTTGCCGAAATAGCGCATGGTTTCCTGAGCATTGAGCTTGAACAAATCCCAAGTACCGTCGGACATCTGCCGGAACATCACCTGACGACGATCGGGTTCCTCACTGGAAGTCTTGCTATACGAACCGCTCCAATCCGTATCCCACTTGCCCAACACGTGGTGCCCGGCCAACTGGTAATTCTGCAATTCATACACATGGCTGTTTTGGTTACTGCCTTTCAAGCGGATGCCTTCCTCGTCATGCCCTTGACGCGCCATATAGCTGTCCACCGCATTACGGGCATAAAAGGCCGAAAAGCCCACGCGGTCGGCCTTGCGGAACGAATAGCCCACACTGGCCAAACCGGCCATCTTGAGCGTTTGGGTAAAAGAATCGTAATCAAAACGGCTCATCTCCGTACCTGACGCCTCGAAAGTGCGAACATAAGCATTATCCAGACTTTCGTTGTCGGTATCAATACCGAAAGTAGCCAACACATCCATCTTGTTACACCCCAACCGGAAAGTGCGGCCGAAACCGAAACTACCGTTCAAGTCGGGTAGAGCAGAAGACTTATTCACTTCGAATGTGGAGGGGAAGATATTATGATTGCGACTGTACTGCCGGTAATCGGAAAGCGGCAAATCCATGGCCTTCCGGTCCATAGAAGGAGTCTTGAACATCGTATTCGCCCTATCCATCTGATAGAAGTCGCCAAAGACCGTCCCCACCTTACCGCCGGTACCGAAGGATATGTTGAAAAAATCCTTCGTGCCGCCTTCTTTGGTGCTGATGTCCACATGGGCACCGGAATAGTCGGCAAACGCACTGGCCTCGTACACCTTGCTCACCGTGATGTTCTGCACGGCGGAGGAAGGAAAGATATCCAACGGTATCAGTTTGTTATCCGGGTTGGGTGAAGCGATGGGAAGCCCATTGAGCGTGGTGGAACTGTAGCGGTCACCCAAGCCGCGCACAATCAACTGGCCGGCTTCGGCGATGGAGATACCGGTAAGTTTTTTCACTCCTTCTTGTACGTTGGAAATACCTTTGATAGACATTTCGCTTGCGCCAAGGTTTTCAATGGAAAGCACCGCGTTCTGGCGTTCAGCCAGCAAGGCACGCTCCAACTCCAAGTTCTTGCGCGCGGTAACGGTCACTTCGTTCAGTTGTTTGTCATCAGTAGACATCTCGACCTTCACGGCCACATCACCCTTGGCCGGGACTTGCAACGTCAGTTTCTGGGGGAAAAACGAAACGTATGAAACCTCCAAGGTATAGGTTCCCTTCTTCAATCCACGCAAATGAAAAATTCCATTGATGTCGGCCGTAGTGCCGATGCGCGTACCGGCGATGCGCACGGAAGCCCCCATCAGCGGTTCGTTCATTTCCTTGTCGATGACCACGCCCTTGATGTCGCCTGCCTGGGCTACCGCCACAACGGCGGTCATCAACGCTACAGTCAAATTACGCTTTTTCGATAAACTCATTCTTATGCCTCTTTTTGTTCGCTGCAAAAGTAGGCACATTACATTTCAAAAAGCTTACAAAAAGATGAATCTTCTGAGACAACACCTCATCGTAACATGTTCTTAATGTACGCGAAACAACTTCGTATCCGAATCTTACAAATCATTTCAGGATGCGAATCTTCACCACTCCATCAAGCCCTTGATCCCCCTTCGGGTCAGTGTGATCCGAAACCTGCGATAACCGGTCTTGCCCTGATAACGATAACGCATGACGAAATGGACATAATAAACCTTCTCGGCTGCCTGCGTGTGAAACTCTCCTTTCCCTTCATTCATATAAACCGGGACATGAGGACTGTCCATCCGCCGCAAGAAATCCCGCAGGTTGATACGGATGATATCATTAAACCCTTGCAACGGGTAATGACTCAAAAGTTTCAACTGCTTATCCAATATGGAAATACGGCGGCGGTACACGATGACCGTCTCCCGCAAAGCACAATGACCGGCCTCCAACTCCGACACACGGCCACGCTGCGCACGCACTTCAAGCGGCAATTTTTCTTCGTTCACAAAATCACATCCTTCCTTTCCCCATCCCACCGGCTCGCCGTGCATCACCAGTTTGATTTTATAGTCGTAGAACTTACTGCCCAACTTGTTGGCGAACCAATAATGCATCAGGTCCTTGATGCGGTCTTTGAACATATAACTCACCACCAATGCAATGAAAAGCGGCATGGTGAAATTCCCGTAGGTCTGCTGGAAGGAAAAAGAAACGACCGTGGCAAAAACCATGCTCAGCCCGGCCGCCAACATGAAAAACACTTGCTGAAGAACGAAAGTATTGCTTTTCTTGTCTGCCAATATATACAAATCGCTCTCGATGTATTTCTTCAGTTGCCCGGCCCTGTGCAGGAAATTACGGTTATTATCACTGTTGCCTTCCTCCGGCAAAAGAAATCCCCGCTCCCGCTGGTAAGCCAAATCCCCATCTATATAGGTTGCCGCAGCCGCCACCACACGGGTATAATCCTTCGGAAAATGCTCGCGTGCATATTCCATGATACGGAACAAATGCATGTTGACCATACGGCACAGATACTCCTCTCCCAAATCGTAACGAGACCGCAACTCGAAAGCCACACGGTCTAAACCGGCTTTACGGGGTATCTCCCGATAAGCAGCCATAATGCGCGCCAACAAAAGCACAATGCCATCCAGACGAACCCTGAACGCGTTCACTTCCGTTTCGCGGTAAAGTCCGACGGCTGCCGTACGCAAAGCACTACGCGTGATACTGCCGAACATCTTTATCTGGTGTTCATACGTTTTTTCATGCTCTTCCGAAGGCTCCTCCGCCAATTCGCGACAACACATCAGCAACCGCGACAAAGGCAGGGCTTCTTCGTCGGCCACCTCCTCTAACGTATAGACCGGCGTAATCAGGCGCACCAAAGCCCGGAAGTCCCGGTAGAAATTACTTTTGGGATACGTTTTGGCGTTGATATAAAGGGAATCGGGAATGAAGATCCACGTATCCATCATGAAGTCGCTCACCGCAGCCGAAGGACTGTAGCGCGAATACCCCACCTTGAATTCCAGGGTATAACGGTCGTGTATCTTTCCATGAATCTCCAACATAATATTACGGACAAATCTACGAAAAAAACATCAGAATGCCACATTCACACCTCTACATATTAAGGAAAAAGAACTTTATTTCACCACATATATCTTGCTTCCCTTCAGTTTATCGTTTTTTCTGATAATATATATTCCCCTTGGCAGCTCATCCATACTTGAGATTCCATACAACCTCACACCGTGCAAAGTGAAAATCTCAACGTTTTCCTGTACGTCCGGAAAATCAATTCCTATTTCCCTTTTTGACAGATTACTATCATAATCATAGTAGAAACGTTTCGTTCCGGAACCATAATTATTGTCCAAGCTAACATCAATCCATAATTGACTATATTTAAACGCATTGGGTACATGTATTGTAGTTTGACCAGAACCTTTGATGTCAAATAACATGGCAGCCCCACCTTCATTACATACAGTCAACACCCCATTGTCACTCCCTACATAACTAAGAATAATGTCAAAACTGAAATAATACGGATTTTCCGCATCCTGCACATTAGCGATTTGATAGCCCAACACAAGGGGATGGGCATCCAGAAAAACAGGATAGCTTACTGAGGTTCCATCGTTTGCTTCGCATACGACCCTCCCCTGTTGGCACTGGTATTTATCCAAATATTCATTCCCCTTGAGGATAGACGGGATGGTAAAACTTCCTCCCGTACCTTGGGTTTGGTCTACATACGCCCCACTATGATTATTGTAAAGCTAGTATTTCCATCGAGCATTAGTGATAGGGGTTCCATCTTGACCGGAAGCCTTGAATATGTGTCCTTGATAAACACTCCCGTAACCATAAGTATCCAGACTGCTGCCATCGAGGGAAAGTTCATGGGGCTTCACCTCCCATCCTATCGCGGAAAGGGCATCAAGCGTTTCCGGATTTATGGGCAAAAGTTTGGTTTTGTCCTGATAAGGATAATTCATCAAATTGTCTTTCTCTAAAGAGAAATAGCATCCACTCCGATAGAGGACGAATCCCTGTGAATTGCTGTACAATCTCTGTTTACCACCCGGAAGATTAAGATACAAGTCTTGCACAAGGAATGCCTCAATGGCTTCGGAAGAACCAAAACCAGCCAAAGAACCCAATGACAGATTGTCGGCATTTACAATGAGATTATCAAACAAAGAAGCTGTATTAGGATTTGCAAAATTTATTCCCGTACCACTTTGTACGATAGAAGTACCAAACCCTAATATATGAGCCAAATGCCTCGTCAAAGCTGTGGTCAGGTTATCATAACCGAACTCCAACTCATTAGCCCAAGAGGAATTCCAATAAACATAAGCATTAATATCTATAGTAGTAACTTCGTCCTTTCTTTGGAACTCTATCTGGTTGAGTAAATTTAATGGTGCACAGTTTCTATTTCTGTCCAACGCATATTCCACCGTGGTTTGTATTTCCACGTCCGGCGACATATTTTCATTAAACGTAACCTTAAATCGAACAGGCTCCTTAATATTCAGTTGTTCTTCCCATACATCCATAGCCATCATAAGACAATGTTCCACCCCGATAGTCATATACGGGCTTACGGGCACGGTTGCCAAAATTTTCCCCTGCCTCGACCTCAGTTCATAAGTCTCCCCTTCCACTACAGTTTCTACCAACGGTTGGGGTGCGTATGCACTATAATTGTACCCCACACTGTCCACATACGTTACTTCATAGGTTTCTTCTGTCTGCCCTAGAACCGTAGAAGACAAGAAAAACAACAGGCTCAAAATACTTAAAATACACTTCATATCTTCTTCTTTTATCAATAATTTGTAATATCTTACATTAAAATATAACCTATTTTATAAACAAACACCCCAAAGATAACAACTTTATATAAAAGACACAAATACATACAGAAGATATTTTTCAATATCATTATTTTTTATAATCCCTTATCTGCAATGTCATGAACATTCATTACCACCATAAGCCATTAGCCGAGATGCCTCCACACCTCGCATGCTTCCCCTCCCAAGGTTTTTCAGAAAAGAGCCTTCATCTTTCAGGCGGCATGCCAACTACTTATCATATAGCACGTTATGGAATGAAGGACAGAAAAGCCATCTTTCAGTTTCCTTTCATGGCAGAAAGCGGTAAAAAGTCCTGTACCAAACGAAAATTCAATCTCAGCCGAATGATTTTTCAATCTCAGGCGAACGTTTTTCAGTTCTGCGCCAAACGAAATGAAGCCTGGCTGAAGGATGCCTGAAACGTCCTTCAGTTTGTAACATCAATATTATGAACGGATTACCATGTAACCTGAAAGATGAAGGATCTTTTTTGTAAAATCCCGGTGTAAATATGTCCATCCTAAAGGACAATATCCCCATTGATTGCCTGCTGTTCCCTAATTCCCACTATATTTCTACTGCCCCATTTATATTTCATGCTTTTGGGATATTAAAATTAACCCAATACGAAGCCTGCTTTCCGGATTTATTCCGTAGCTTTGCAATCCAAGAGAAAATAAACTTAAAAAAACAGACTGTCATCATGATGCACGAACATCCTTTCGCACAATTCCACTTCTGCCCGAAATGCGGCTCACCGCACTTCGTGGAGCATAACGAAAAATCGAAACAATGCGAAGACTGCGGCTTCGTTTACTATTTCAACCCCAGTGCAGCCACTGTCGCGGTCATCCTGAACGAACGACAGGAACTGTTGGTCTGCCGCAGGGGAAAGGAACCGGCCAAAGGCACGCTCGACCTGCCCGGCGGATTCTCAGACTGTTTCGAGAGCAGCGAGGAGGGAGTGGCACGGGAAGTAAAAGAAGAAACCGGGTTGGAAGTAACCCGCACGGAATTCCTGTTTTCCCTGCCCAACACTTACCTGTATTCCGGATTTCTGGTACACACCGTAGATTGTTTCTTCCGCTGCACGGTGGCAGACAGCAGCTTGGCTCATGCCATGGACGACGCGGCCGAACTGTTGTGGATTCCCGTGAAAGAATTGCGCCCGGAAGACTTCGGCCTGGCATCTGTGAGAAAAGGCATCGAAAAGCTGTTGGCACAATGGCCCTAATCCCCTCTCCCCAAGGGAGACACAGCGCGTACGGCTCCATTTATTCAAAAAAATTGTTATATATAAGGTGTAATCTATCTTTTTTTTCTACTTTTGCTGCCGAAATTTTATAAAGGTACAGACCATGCAGAAAAATTTGGTGATCGTGGAGTCTCCTGCCAAAGCCAAAACCATTGAAAAGTTTTTGGGAGCAGACTACAAAGTATTATCCAGTTACGGGCACATCCGTGACTTAAAGAAAAAAGAGTTCAGCATCGACACGACGAACTTCGCACCGCAATATGAGATACCTTCCGAAAAGACCAAACTGGTGAACGAACTGAAAGCGGAAGCCAAAAATGCCGGAACCGTCTGGCTGGCTTCCGATGAGGACCGTGAAGGAGAGGCTATCTCATGGCATTTGTATGAAGTGCTCGGCCTGAAACCGGAACAAACCAAACGCATCGTGTTTCACGAAATCACCAAACCTGCCATCCTGCAAGCCATCGAACACCCGAGGGACATCGACCTCAATCTGGTAAACGCCCAACAGGCACGGCGGGTGCTCGACCGTATCGTGGGTTTCAAACTCTCTCCGGTGCTTTGGAAGAAAGTAAAACCCGCACTTTCTGCCGGACGCGTGCAAAGCGTGGCCGTACGCCTGATTGTGGAACGCGAACGGGAAATCCAACAGTTCAAAAGCGAAGAAAGTTATCGCGTAGTAGCCCTTTTCACGCCTGCCAATAGCAAGGATGGCACGGAAATCAAGGCCGAACTGAACCAACGTTTCAAAAACAAGGAGGAAGCCACTCGTTTTCTGGAAAGCTGCAAAAGCGCGGCCTTTACCATCCGCGACATCGCCACACGACCGCAAAAACGCATGCCGGCGGCTCCATTCACCACTTCCACGCTGCAACAGGAAGCGGCCCACAAACTCGGTTTTACCGTGGCGCAAACCATGATGATAGCCCAACGCCTGTATGAATCCGGGCGCATCACCTACATGCGTACGGACTCTGTCAATTTGTCTTCGCTGTGCATCAATGCCAGCACGGCTGTCATCAAGGAGCTCATGGGCGAACGTTACGTCAAGAGCCGCCAATTCCATACCAAAACGAAAGGAGCGCAGGAAGCCCACGAGGCCATCCGCCCCACCTATATGGACCAGACGGAAATAGAGGGTACGCCACAGGAACGCCGTCTGTACGACTTGATATGGAAACGTACGGTCGCTTCCCAAATGGCCGATGCTGAAATAGAAAAAACTACCGCTACCATCCAGATAAGCGGACAAGACGCCGCTTTCGTCGCCACAGGAGAAGTCATCAAATTCGACGGTTTCCTGAAGGTATATCGGGAAAGTTTCGACGAAGACTCGGAGAACGAGACGGCGGAAGGCAACCTGCTCCCCCCGATGGAGACCGGACAGCAACTGGAACGAAAAGAGATACAAGCCCTGCAACGGTTCACCCAACACCCTCCACGCTACAACGAAGCCAGCCTGGTTAAAAAACTGGAAGAATTGGGCATCGGGCGCCCTTCTACTTACGCTCCTACCATCAGCACCATACAACAACGCGAATACGTGACCAAAGGAGACAAGGGAGGAGAAGAAAAGGAATTGGTTATCCTTACGTTGAAAGGAGACACCATCAGCCAACAAGCCAAACAAACCGTCATCGGAGCCGAAAGGGGCAAGTTGGTTCCGACAGATGTGGGGACGGTGGTCAACGACTTCCTTTTACAATATTTCCCCGAAATCATGGATTATAACTTCACGGCCGAGGTGGAAAAGAAGTTCGACGACATCGCAGAAGGAAAAACGGAATGGACGCAAATGATGAAAGACTTCTATGGCGACTTCGAACCGGAGGTGGAAAAAACCCTCAATGCCAAATCCGAGCATAAAGTGGGCGAACGTTTGTTGGGCACGGACCCGCAAAGCGGAAAACCTGTATTTGTCAAAATCGGGCGTTTCGGCCCGGTGGTGCAAATCGGAACGGCAGAGGATGAGGAGAAACCGAGGTTCGCCCAGATGAAGAACGGGCAAAGCCTGGAAACCATCACTCTGGAAGAGGCCCTCGAACTGTTCAAACTTCCTCGCGACCTCGGCACTTTTGAAGGTACGACCGTATCCATCGGTACGGGACGTTTCGGCCCTTACGTCTTGCACAACAAGAAATATGTCTCGCTCCCCAAAGGCAGCGACCCGATGAGCGTCACCCTCCAAGAGGCCATCAAACTCATCATCGAAAAACGGCAGGCCGAAGTGGAACGCCATTTGAGAAAATTCGAAGAAGAACCGGAATTGGAAGTACTCAACGGACGCTACGGTCCTTACATCGCCTACAAAGGCAATAATTACCGATTGCCGAAGACTCTGGCAGAACGTGCCAAAGAACTGACACTGGAGGAGTGCATGACCGTGGTCAAGGAACAAGACGAGAAACCTAAAACGACGGCACGTAAAAGAACTTATAGCAAGAAAAAATGACACGTATCATCTTAATCGGTTACATGGGAGCCGGAAAGACGACCGTGGGAAAGGCATTGTCCCAAAGCCTGGCTCTCCCGTTTTATGATTTAGACTGGTATATCGAAGAACGCTACCGCCGGACCATCCCCCAAATATTCGCGGAAAACGGAGAAAACGGATTCCGCGAGATCGAACAGAAAGTCCTGCACGAGGTAGCCGAGTTCGAGAATGTCATCATTTCCTGCGGTGGGGGAACACCTTGCTTTTTCGACAACATGGAATACATGAACCGGCAGGCGCAAACGGTGTACTTGAAAGCCTCTCCCGACGTGCTGTTCCAGCATCTGAAGATGGGAAAGGTGGAACGTCCTCTGTTGAAAGACAAAACGGAGGATGAGATGAAACAATATATCCGGGATTCCCTCGCGATACGCGAACCCTTTTACAGCCGGGCACAATATACATTAGATGTCAGCTTATTAGAGAACTACGATAAAATAAAGGACTCCGTCCGTTTGCTTCGTGAACTATTAAACCTATAAAGAACGTAATGAGAAAATGGCGTATTGAAGACTCCGAAGAATTGTACAACATCAACGGATGGGGAGTCAACTATTTTGGAATCAACGAAAAAGGGCACGTTTACGTAACTCCGAGAAAGGATAGCGTAAAAGTCGATTTAAGGGAACTGATGGACGAATTGGCCATTCGGGACATGTCGGCTCCCGTATTGGTACGGTTTCCCGACATTCTGGACAACCGTATCGAGAAAACCAGCAATTGCTTCGAGAAGGCTGCCAAGGAATATGACTACAAAGGAGAGAATTTCATCATTTATCCCATTAAGGTCAACCAAATACGTCCCGTGGTAGAAGAGGTCATCAGCCATGGCAAGAAATTCAACTTGGGACTGGAAGCCGGTTCCAAACCGGAACTGCATGCGGTCATCGCTGTCAATACCGACTCTGCCTCTCCCATCATCTGCAACGGTTACAAAGACCATAATTACATAGAACTGGCTTTATTGGCCCAAAAGATGGGCAAACGCATCTTCCTGGTGGTAGAGAAACTCAACGAGCTGAACACCATCTACGAGGTTGCCCAGAAACTCAACGTAAGACCCAATATCGGTATCCGTATCAAATTGGCTTCGTCTGGCAGCGGGAAATGGGAAGAAAGCGGCGGAGATGCCAGCAAGTTCGGTCTGACGTCCAGTGAACTGCTGGAAGCACTCGACATGTTGGAAGCCAAAGGTATGAAAGACTGCCTGAAACTTATCCATTTCCACATCGGCAGCCAGATTACCAAGATACGCCGCATACAGACCGCCCTGCGCGAAGCTTCGCAATTTTACATCCAACTCCATCATCTGGGTTATGATGTGGAGTTCGTGGATTGCGGTGGCGGACTGGGAGTAGACTACGACGGTACACGCTCCAGCAATAGCGAAAGTTCTGTGAACTACTCCATTCAGGAATATGTGAACGACTGTATCTATACTTTCGTCGACGCTGCCAATAAAAACAATCTCCCGCATCCGAACCTGATTACGGAAAGCGGGCGGTCGCTGTCCGCCCACCATTCGGTGCTCATCATGCAAGTGCTGGAAACGGCCTCTCTTCCCCGTATGGACGAGAATTTCGAGCCTTCGCCGGAAGCTCACCAACTGGTAAAGGACATGTATGAGATTTGGGACAACCTGAACCCGCGTACCCTTCTGGAAGACTGGCACGACGCCCAACAAATCAGAGAAGAATCACTGGACCTGTTCAGCCACGGCATCGTAGACTTACGGACACGTGCCGACATCGAAAGCATGTATTGGAGCGTCACACGTGAAGTCAACCTTTTGGCACAAACCCAGAAACATATACCGGAAGAGCTTATGACGCTCGACAAACTATTGGCCGACAAGTATTTCTGCAATTTCTCACTGTTCCAAAGCCTGCCGGACACATGGGCCATAGACCAGCTCTTCCCCATCATGCCGATACAGCGGCTGGACGAACGTCCGAACACGCACGCCACGATACAGGATATCACCTGCGATTCGGACGGAAAAATCGCCAACTTCGTGACCAACAGCCATATCTCCCACAGCCTGCCGGTGCATACGTTGAAGAAAGGCGAAAACTATTACCTCGCCGTGTTCCTGGTCGGTGCCTATCAAGAAATATTGGGCGACATGCACAACCTGTTCGGCGACACCAATGCCGTACATGTTTCCGTGACGGACAAAGGATATACCATCGACCAAATCATCGACGGCGAAACCGTAGCCGAGGTGTTGGAATACGTGCAGTATGAACCGAAGAAACTGGTTCGCCGCCTCGAAATATGGGTGTCCAAATCTATCCAAAGCGGAAAGATTTCGCTCGAAGAGGGTAAAGAGTTCCTGAACAACTACCGCTCGGGACTTTATGGTTATACTTATTTGGAATGAACATGAAAGAGAAACTCACCATCATCAAAGTGGGCGGCAAAATCGTAGAGGAAGAAGACTCGCTCCGCCAACTGCTGGCAGCTTTCACGGCCGTTGAAGGCCATAAGATACTGGTACATGGCGGAGGACGTTCCGCCACCAAAGTCGCAGCCCAATTAGGAATAGAAAGCCAAATGATCAACGGTCGCCGCGTCACGGACGCAGACATGCTGAACGTGGTCACCATGGTGTATGGCGGACTGGTCAACAAAAACATTGTGGTACGCCTTCAGGCACAAGGTGTCAACGCCTTAGGCTTGACCGGTGCCGACATGGACGTGATACGTTCTCACAAACGTCCGGTAAAGGATGTGGACTACGGTTTCGTAGGAGACGTAGACGCAGTAAACGGTACGCTTTTAGCCGATCTGATTCGTAAAGGCATCGTGCCCGTCATGGCTCCCTTGACGCACGACGGAGAGGGGCATATCCTGAACACCAATGCCGACACCATTGCAGGGGAAACCGCCAAAGCCATGGCCGATGCGTTCGATGTCACCCTGATGTACTGTTTTGAAAAGAAAGGCGTATTGAGAGATGCAGAAGACGATGACAGTCTCATTCCTCACATCAACGAAAGCGAATTTAAACGCTACGTGGAGGAAGGCATCATACAAGGCGGAATGATTCCGAAATTGGAAAACTCATTTGAGGCCATCCATGCCGGAGTAAGCAAAGTCATTATCACTTTGGCCACGGCTATCGACGGCGTATCCGGCACAGTTATAGAGAGATAGGATAAGACGAAAAAAATATTTCAAAAAAAATGGCGGGTGAGTGTAACTTTTCAGGCACTCGCCCGTCATTATTACAGAGAGATGAAAGAAATCAGTTTTCGGAACGATATATTGCCCCTGAAAGACAAACTCTATCGGTTGGCTCTTCGTATCACGTTCGACACGGCAGAAGCGGAGGATATCGTTCAAGAAACACTGATAAGGGTGTGGGACAAGCGCGATGAATGGTCGCAACTGAACTCTATCGAAGCTTATTGTCTGACCATTTGCAGGCACCTCTCCTTAGACAGAAGCGAAAAAAAAGAAGCGCAGCATGTCGCCTTGGACGAAAGCCTGCATAGCCGCCCCGATACTTCCACTCCATACGATAGCCTGACGGCTCGTGAAGGACTCGGACTTCTTCAAAAACTGTTGAAGGAATTGCCCCAAACCCAACAGGACATCGTCCAACTGAGAGAAATAGAAGGCAAAAGCTATAAAGAGATTGCAGCGATTCTGAATCTGAGCGAAGAACAAGTGAAAGTCTATCTGTTCCGTGCCAGACAACGAATCAAGCAAAAGTACACAGAAATACAAGGATATGGACTATAAGTACATAGAACAACTTCTGGAACGCTATTGGCAATGCGAGACCTCCTTGGAAGAAGAAGCCATACTGAAAACCTTCTTCAACCAAACCCATATACCGAGCCATCTTATGCCTTACAAGCCTCTCTTTGTAAGCGAAAAGATGTGGCAGGATGTGAAATTAGGTGAGGATTTTGACGCAAGAATCATGGCGCACATAGAGAAGGACGAACCGGTGAAAGCACGTAGAATCACGTGGGTACGCCGGATGATGCCTCTCTACAAAGCCGCTGCATCCGTAGCCATCATCCTCACGTTAGGCAATGCCGCACAAAGTTCTTTCCGCCGTGAAGCCACTGTGGAGAACGACTACAACTACGAGAACTATCAGGATTCGTACAATGATCCGGAAATGGCTTACAATCAGATATCCGATGCCTTACAAATGGTGTCGCAAAGCCTGAGCGAAGTATCCAAACAGGATTCTCTCCTGCAAATGCAGCCTAAAGAGACACAAAAAGAACAATAAAATGAAACGCGTTCTTTGCTTATTGTTAATAGCATGTTCTATCCACGTGTGGGGGCAGGACTTTGCGTCTAAGTTCATGGAACAATGTGCCAAGGAGGACGGTGAAATACAATGCCAGACCGTCAGTCCGATAATGATGGAGAAACTCATGGACACCATGACGGCCCCGAATGGAGACAGAGATGAAGAGGTTCCGGAATATCTCCTTTCCAAACTGAAAAGTGCCCGTATCATCACGGCGACAAAGCAAAGCGAGAAGCTCTTCCGTGAAGCCGAACAGCTCATAGAAAAGAACAAAAACAGATTTTCCCCGTTGGTAGAAAACCAACCCGGACAAAACAATAAAGTCTTTGTCCGCAAACACGATGAAGTGATACGGGAACTGGTCGTGCTGAATCTGAATCCGGATGAGAAAACACTGACCATCGTCAATCTTACAGGAGATATGGATGACCGGTTCATGAAAATACTTTCATCGGGGAAGCTCAAACAAGATTAATGGAACATTTTATGCTTTTTCTATATAAACAAGTTAGTGCTTAATAAAACGCAATGAAACTGTGAAGTTTCAATTCTCTCAAATTTTTTCATAACATACTAACGACGAAAAGGGTTGCCTGTGGAGGTGGCCCTTTTTCATTTTTACGGTTTTTGCATGCCTAAACCTTGATTTTTACTCAAGATTATACTATCTTTGAAGCGAATTCTAATTTTATAAACCTGGCCATTATATTATGTTAAGAAGAATTGTAATTGCTGCAGTGGCCGTATGTGCATTGGGAACAGTACACATTCAGGCACAAAAAAATGAGTTCTTCCGTCCCAAAGAAGTTTGGAACGACACGGAAGGCAACCCCATCAACGCTCATGGAGGCGGTATCTTATACCATAAAGGTATGTACTATTGGTACGGTGAATACAAGGTCGGTAAGACCGTCCTGCCCTCTGATGCAACTTGGGAGCGCTATCGCACAGACGTAACTGGTGTAAGTTGCTACTCCAGTAAGGACTTACTGAATTGGAAGTTCGAAGGAGTGGCCCTGAAAGCCATTACCGACGATCCGAACAGCGACATCCACCCGACGCAGGTACTCGAACGTCCTAAGGTGGTTTACAACAAAAAGACCAAGAAGTTTGTCATGTGGATGCACATAGACAGTCCGGACTACAGTAAAGCGGAGGCTGGTGTAGCCATCGCCGATTCACCGACAGGCCCGTTTAAGTATCTGGACGGATTCCGCCCGAACGGTACGATGAGCCGTGACCAAACCGTATTTGTAGACGATGACGGAACTGCTTACCAGTTCTCTTCGTCAGAAGAAAACCAGACCATGCACATCAACCGGCTGACTGAAGATTACACCAAACCGGACGGAAAATATGTACGCCGTTTCGTCGGTATGGCAAGGGAGGCACCTGCCGTCTTCAAACACGGAAACAAGTATTATATGCTTTCCAGCGGTTGTACCGGTTGGGATCCCAACAGTGCCGAATTGGCAGTGGCCGACTCTATCATGGGAGAGTGGACGGTTTTGGGAGACCCTTGTACGGGACCGGATGCCGAAAAGACATTCTACGGACAAAGCACTTTCGTTATCCCCGTGCAGGGCAAGAAAAACGCCTTCATAGCATGCTTCGACATGTGGAAAAAGAAAGACCTGCAAGACAGCCGTTACATCTGGTTGCCTATGATGATTGACAAGCAAACCAACAAAATTACGATTCCATGGCATGCCGAATGGAATCTGGATGTATTCAAAAAGAAATAGGCAAGATTACACATATTAAATACCCGACTTCCCCGCCACGTTTCTTACCGCAAGAACCGTATGGCGGGGATTTTGGAATCGTGATATATCTTCATGACAAACCCACAACAAAATGATGATAGACGGTAATTTTAAGATAACTACCGACCAACTGACTCTCACATTCACGGAGGGACAACGGCAGGACTTCTTCATCCGGCATACTTCCCACCGCGTGGAAATCATCTATCCTCCACAAACGGATTTCGAACATTTGCAACCTTGGCTTTTCAAAGTCGTCACGGAGGCATTGCGCAAGCAAGCCAAGGCCATACTACCGCCACGGATTCAGGAACTGGCTTCCCGTCACGGATTCCATTACACCCGGCTCAGCATCAATTCTGCCCGTACACGTTGGGGAAGCTGCTCCAGCAAAGGACATATCAACCTGTCGCTATACCTGATGATTCTCCCCCTCCGGTTATCCGATTACGTACTGCTCCACGAGCTTTGCCACACCCAAGAGATGAACCACGGTCCCCACTTTTGGACTTTAATGGATAAAGTGACCCAACAGCAATCCGGCACACTCAGAAATGAGTTGCGCCACTACCCGTCTCCTTTCCGATAGGATAATATCGAGACGGAAGAAAACCTCTATCCCTCTTAACGTTCTCCAACACGTCATTTCCCTCATTTGGTAGAAACCGACTTCATTTGACCAATCAACGGGAATCAATATTTACCGCTCAGTCATCCCGAAAAGAACCATGCATATCCGACTTGTAAAATCTGACAAGAAACGTTTCCTCGACCTATTGCTCCTGGCCGATGAACAAGAATCGATGATAGACCACTATATAGAACGAGGCGACTTGTTCGTCATGGAAGAAAAAGGCGAAGCAAAAGCCGTAGCTGTAGTCACCCGAGAGGGGCAAGGAGTTTATGAACTTAAAAACCTTGCCGTAGCTCCCGCCTGCCAACGCAAAGGTTACGGACGGATGATGGTGGAGCACGTATGGCATTACTACACAGACTGCCGTACCCTGTTGGTCGGCACGGGCGATAGTCCGCTAACTCTACCATTTTATCGTAGTTGCGGATTTACATATTCACACACCTTGCCCGATTTCTTCATCCGGCATTATGACCATCCCATCATAGAAGGAGGCATACTGCTGAAGGACATGATCTACCTGAAACGGGAAAGACAAAACCCCAAGCGGGATAGTGCCGCCCCTGTTACAGAAACGGAACCATAAAAGACCATGGCGTTTCAAGAAAACCGACAAACCTCCTGAAATGCCTCTTCTCTATTCCCTTGCCGCATTTTGCGATTTCCTCTCGTCCCTTACGTAAAATACCCACAAAAACAAAGGTTTCGTTCTTTTATTCCGGCCTTTTTCCCCTGACAGCTTGCAGATTCCGCTTTTTTTTACGAATATTGCAACACTTTTAGAAAGCGAGGAAAACTCAGAACTTTAGGAGGCTCACAAAATATGACATCATCCACACTGAAAGAACGTGTACAAGCCACGCTGAAATCGGAAGACACGGAAGGGACGTTCGAACTTTACGTCACGCGCACTCCGGGCTATCTTTGGGCTTTGCTGTTCAAGAAACTACATATCCACCCTATCGCCGTCACGTTGCTCTCCATCGTCATCGGGGCATTGGCCGGTTACTTTTTCTGGTGGGACGACCTATACATGAACCTCATCGGTATGTTTCTTCTGATATGGGCCAACTGGTACGACTGCGCCGACGGGCAACTGGCCCGCATGACGGGACAAAAGACGCTAATCGGACGCATTCTGGACGGCTTTGCCGGCGACGTGTGGTTCTTCTCCATTTATTTTTTCCTGTGCCTGCGCCTCACCGGCGAACCGGCTCCGTGGGGGCAACCGTGGGGAATATGGATTTGGCTGATTGCCGCCTTCTCCGGTTTCCACTGCCATGCCAAACAATGCGCCGTGGCCGACTACTACCGCAACATCCACCTTTATTTCCTCAAAGGAGCATCGGGAAGCGAATTGGACAACTATTCCCAGCAACGTGCCCTGATGCGGTCGTTACCTTGGAACCGCAAGGAATGGTTTCACAAGATATACCTCTATTTCTATGGCAACTACACGCGAGGACAGGAACGGCAAACCCCCAAATTCCAAAAGTTCTATGCCCTCGTCCAGCAACGCTATCCGGACGGGTTGCCGCAGACGTTGAAAGAGCAGTTCCGGACAGCGAGCCTTCCTTTGATGAAATACACGAACATCCTGACCTTCGATACGCGGGTCATCGTGCTGTTCGTATCGCTGTTCATCAACATGCCGTGGCTCTTCTTTGCTTTCGAGATTATCGTACTCGAAGCCTTGCGTTACTACACCCGCCATGTACATGAAACTTTTTGCGACCGGTTTACAAAGGAGATAGAAAATGGATAAGCCACTCAACATCGTATTGCTGTTGGCCGGAGGACATGGCTTCCGCATGCACACCGACCGCCCCAAACAATTCATGGAGATTGCAGGCGAGCCGGTCATCTCCTACACCCTGCAAGCCTTTCAACGCCATCCCGAAATCGACCGCATCTACGTGGTTTGCAATCCGGAATGGAACGAATTTGTAAAAACTACAGCCCGAAACGGCAGAATAAGCAAGCTTCACACGCTGTTCCCAGCCGGAGACACCAGCATCGACTCCCTGAGAAACGGTATCGCAGGCTTGCATGCAGAACTGGGGGAACAGAACCCTGCCGTCCTGACCCACGAGGCCGTGCGTCCCCTAGTGACGGACGAAATCATCAGCCTCAACCTGAATACTTTCCGCACACACGGAAATGCCGTCACCGCCGTCCGCAGCCAAGAAGCCTACATGGTAAGCCCCGACGGGATTTCTTCAGGAAAGTGCATCCCACGCGAACTACTGTATCGCGCACAGACCCCGATAACCTTCAGTCTGGACGACCTGACAGAAGCGTTCCGTAGGGCAAAGCAAATCCAAATCAGCCGCAGCCAATCCCTGTACACCCTGATTACGGAAGTTTTTCCTCTGAAAAAACTCTACATCTCACCCGGTTCCGAACTTAACTTCAAGCTCACGTTGCCCGAAGACATCGAAACCTTGAAGGCTCTTCTGACTTATCGGAAACAAAAGTGAACCGCAAGCCGTTGCCCGATTATTTCTTCTCTGGAAGATAACCGTGATGCGACCGCCACGCGTAATGCCATATTTTAAACAAAGGACTCCAAAGGACTTCGCCGGGATAATCCGTCAGGAATCCCATGTTGCGCGACACCTTGCGGCGGAAACGACCGAAAGGCGTCTCATTCGCGTCATGCCGTATGCGTTCGTCATGTTGCCCGAAATTCCCGGCTTTCATGATTTCTGCCAACAGGCGCTGCCCTCGTCCGGGCGACGGCGGCACCAACAAATGCTCGTCCTCCAGTCCGAAAACCGTTTGCAGCACATACATCACCGCACCGGCAAAACGCTTGAGATGCAAACGATCCAAGCACCGCATGGCTTCCTCCCGCTCAGCTTCGGAACAGGGTTGCCTCAGCACAAAGTGATAGTCCAGTAATTGACGCAAACCGATACCTTCATCAAACAAATGACGGTAAATATGCACCAACAGATACACACGGTTCATCGCCAGAGTGGGCACAGCCACCTCGCCCACCCGTTCGGGCAACTGCACCTTATGAAGCAACGACAACGTTTTCCATTCCTTAAAATAACGTTGCAGCCTGAGATTCATCCTCCAACTGTTCATCCATGAAGGCGTAAAATGCAACTCTATCTCAGCCTCCTTCAATACGGGAAAGTCCACATGATGATAGACCACCTCCACACCGGGACAATACTTCCGGGCATAATCCACCACCACCTTGCGCCCGTCGTTCATCCACAAATCGATGTCGCCGGGCGTACGATGCAGCGGACGGGGATAAAACAAAGAATTACCCTGTCCTTTCAGCAGGACGGTGCCCATTCCCTCTTTCAAAAACTTGTCATACACCATTACGACCGTCCGGTTGAGCCTGCGGTTGCGGGTTTCTATTTGCTGCACCAATCCGATCCAAGGCATCACGACCTCCATCGGGGGCTTTTGAATGATGGACAAACGCTCCACGCCATCCAACACAATGGCAGCCACAGCCTGTTTGCACGCCATGTCATACACAGCCGCCCATCCGGCTTTGTCCAACGCCACATCACGATCGTGGCACGTCCCGATTCCTAAACGCAGAAGTTTGAAGAAGGCTTCGTCAGCCTGCATATATTTTGTTTTTCCCATCTTTATTTGTCTGTCTTTTTCACACCTTGTTTCCACAAACGTTTCTGCAAAGATAACATTTTTTCGAAGCAAATCGGCATTCCAATGCAAAGTTATTTTAAATCACTCATTATAAACCTATTACACCACACACAAAACCCCAGAATTCAATCTCAGCAGAATGAAAAATCAATCTCAGCCAAACGATTTTTCAATCTCAGCCAAACGATTTTCCGATCGAAGGAGATTGAAACCGTAAAGTCTGCACAGTAATTTCCGACACGCCTTTCCTTGTCCCGCCTGCTATCGAAAACAATCGTTTCTGTAAATTAAAACAACTTAAAAGGAAGAGGATACAAGGAAAAAGAAGTATATTTGCATCTAACAATATCAAATCAATTCAAAAAATGAAAATGAAGAAATTAAGCACAATGGGAGTAGCCCTTCTCGCCATTGTATTGGCAAGCAGTTGTGGAAGCAGCAAGAACGCCCTACAAACCAGTGCGTTGGAAGGCGAATGGAATATCATCACCGTAAACGGAAAAGAGGCTACGGCCGATAAGGATGTTTTTATCGGGCTGAACCTGAAAGAGAACAGAGTGTACGGCTGTGCCGGATGTAACCGTATCATGGGAGCCATCCAGGTGGATAAAGACAAAGCCGGGCACTTGTCTTTCGGGCAGGTGGCTTCCACACGGATGCTTTGCAGCGACATGGCTACCGAACGTGCCGTGCTGGAAGCTTTGGAAAACGTAACCGGCTATAAGGGTACGGAACAGGAGCTGACCCTGACAGACGGCAACGGCAATGCCCTGTTCACACTGAGCAAACGTCCCGCCGCCACTTTGGCTTCCTTGAACGGCAAATGGAATATCACGAAGGTCTACGATGAAGCGGTAGAAGACATCGAAAAGACGGAGAAAACACCGTTCCTTGAATTCAATGCCGACAAAAAGACATTGCACGGCAATGCCGGATGCAACATCGTAAACGGCGGCATCGAACAGGAAAAGGGAAAACCCGCTTCACTGAAGTTCGACAAGTTGCTTTCCACGATGATGGCCGGGCCGGGCATGACGGTAGAAGGCAAAGTACTGGAAGCCATGAACAAAGTGAGAAGCTTTATCGTCAAAGACGAGCATACGGCTGCCCTGTTGGATGAAAACGGCGCGGAAGCGTTGACATTGGTAAAACAATAAAGGCGCCTATACCTGAAAATATTAACCGGGGGATGCCTGATTATCCAAAAGGGCATCCCCTTTTTAAACATCAATATCATGAATCATTTCTTTATGCATGCTCCCAAGTGGAGAACCGGAGCGGGCGTACTGACCCTCTTGGTATGGCTCGCTTCCTGTGGCCCGAACAACAAAACGGTGGAATACCCTTTGATTGAAACGGCCAATACCAACGCACTCGACATCGCAAAGGTGGAACTGACGGACTCAGCTACCATCCTGCACACCGACGCGTATTACCGTCCCCACAATTGGATTCGTATTTCTTCGGAATCGTATCTGCAAGCCGGGGGAAAACGGTATATGCTGACCGGTGCCGAAGGAATCACTCCGGACTCGCTTTTCTGGATGCCTGAATCGGGCGAAGCTTCTTTTACCCTCCGCTTCGAACCGCTCCCCTCCGGAACACCGTCGTTCGACTTCATTGAATCCGACTGTGAGGACTGTTTCAAGCTTTTCGGAATAGACCTGACGGGCAAGAAGACATTCGACACGCCGGACGAAGTGCCCGAAGACTTACGGCAGGCCGACGGGGAAACGGCGATGCCCGACCCGATTTTCAAAACGGGTACCACGACCGTCAACGTCCATTTCCTGCATTATCGTCCGGAATTAGGCAAAGAGGCTAACCTCTACGTCAACACCCTCTTCGGGACGCAACAGCCTTATACAGCCACCATCGACCCCGAAACCGGCAAGGCTTCGTTCAGTTTCCTGCAATGCGGTACGGCGAAAGCAGCCGTAGTCCTCAACAACAGTGCAGCAGGAAGCGCATGGCTGGCTCCAGGCGAAACGACTGAACTGTATGTGGACATGCGTGTATTGGGGTATTACCTTTCGCTCCACCACGAGGAAAAGAAGAAAACGACATATCCGGCTCCTTTCCAACGGCTCTATTCCTCGGGCACGTATGCCAACCTGAATAACATCGACAACCAATTAGACAACAGTCCTTATTATGGCATGAACTTGCTTACTGGAGAATTTGCAGACTACCGCATGACCTCGGCCGAATATGCCGCCCATGTCGTGGACACCTACAAGGCTCTCGAAGACAGCATCGCCCGAAGCAACCTTTCGCCGCTCAAAAAGGAAATGAAACTGCTCGCCCTTCGACAGGATGCTCTCTTGGCCATGGCACAAGGCAATTACCTGCGCGAACATAACTACCGATACATAAACCATCAATGGGATTACAACTTCAAGGTGGAAGGTATCGAACCATTGAAACCGGAGGATGCCAAAGCCATCTGCCAACTGTTCGACATCAACGACCCCAAACTGCTGATGGGCGAAAACGTGCTGGACTATGTGAGTGCCGCCTGCTCATCCTCTTTCGACTGGCCGCAACTGGCCGGTATCCAAAAAGGACTGGCAAAGGACTTGCGCCAAATCGCCGGTTACCCGGCCAAGGCGGAGAATGTCGCGCTCACCGATGCGGACTTTGCCCAAATGAAAGCCATGGACAACCCGTTCTACCTCGAAGCGTTCACCCTCATGCAAAAGAAGGCCAAAGACGAACTGGCCGCAGTGGAAGCCAAGTCGAAGGTGGAAACCACGCCCGACGTGCCCAAAGAACGGCTATTCGATGCCCTCATCGCGCCCCACAAAGGCAAAGTGGTGCTCGTGGACTTCTGGAATACCTGGTGCGGCCCGTGCCGTGCAGCCATCCAAGCCAACGAACCGCTCAAATCCTCCAGTCTGAAAAGCGATGACCTCGTATGGGTCTACATTGCCAACGAAACCTCTCCCATCGTGAAATACAAGACCATGATTCCGGACATCCAAGGCTTGCACTACCGCCTGAACCAGGAACAATGGGACTACCTGTGCGACAAATTCAAGATAGACGGCATCCCGTCTTACGTGTTGGTGGACAAGTCGGGGACATACAAGCTGCGTAACGACTTCCGTAACCACAAACTGATGGAAGAGACATTGAAGGAAGAGTTAAAGAAATAAGGAGTCTTACATCAATAGCAGATTATGAAAAGGATATTAGTCTCCACACTGCTGTGCACGTCCTTGCTCGCTGCGGCACAGACTCAGACCACCCATACGGTGAAACTTGTGGACACCCAGTTGCAGGACGTACTCAACGTACTCGAAGACATGGACATCTACATACACCGTTTCGACGTGAGCCAGTTCCTCGATGCCACATATCACGTGGAAGTCTATGTGGAAGAATACAAGAATAACCAGAAGACGGGGAAAGTGCACCACTTCGACTTGGGCAAAAACATCCGCTCGTTAGATGAAATTTCGGAAGAACACCGGGACGCTTTTCGAGAGACATACCAAATCCCCGCCGGGAAAAAAGAATGGGACAACATCAAGGAGATTTCCATATATATAAGGAAAGAGGAAAGGACGGACACCACTGCCGCCATCCGTATCTCCAGTCCCAACGTGGGCATCCAAGGTTTCCCGTTCACGTTGTATCCGGCCGACGGAAAGAAGTTCATCAGTTACCACACGCGACCTTTTGCCGTACGTGCGGTAAAAACAGCCGATGAAATGAAAATCCCCCTCTTGCTATACGGCTCGGCATGGGCGGAACCGGGGACGACTTTCTTCCGTTTCTGTGGTGAAAACGAGATAGACCCGGAAATGAAAGCGGAAATCCTGACCCATGTCCCTCACCACTACGTGATAGGGTTGCAGTTGAAGAAAGAATAAATTGAAGAAAGAGACACAAGGTGACGAGGCGGGCTTTTCTAAAAGAGAAGCTCGCCTTTGCCTTGACGTACGACCTCGAAAGCGTCGTCCACACAATTCACCACCGTCGAAGCCTCGCTGCCTCCATATCCCCCGTCGATGACCAAAGCCACGCGGCCTTCGTATTTCTCATGAATCAACTCGGGGTCGGTGGAGTACTCGATAATTTCGTCTTCGTCGTGCACCGACATCGTGAGGATGGGATTCCCCAACCCATCCACCAGTCCACGCGCAATACTGTTGTCCGGCACACGGATACCCACTTCTTTCTTATTCTTATATATTTTAGGGAGCCGGCTGCTTGTAGGCAGGATGAACGTGAACGGCCCCGGCAAGTTCTTCTTCAACAGTTTGAAAGCGGCGTTGCTGACTTGTGCATATTCACTGATATTAGACAAGTCATAACAAATAATCGACAAGTTGCTCTTTTGAGGGTTCACCCCCTTCAGCATACAAATCTTCTCCACCGCCCGTACGTTCAGGGCATCGCATCCTATGGCATACACCGTGTCGGTAGGATAAATAATCAGCTCTCCGTCCCTCAGCATTTTAAGGGCCTTGGCCATCTCACGGGGATTCGGGTTTTCCGGATAAATTCTAATCAGCATGATTTCTTTCCTTTTTATAGTCTACAAAGGTATCATTTTCTTTTGGTTTCACAGCAACAAGCTTACAATATAATGAAAAACCGGAGAGCCATGCTTCAAAATATAATTTTTTCGTATCTTTGCGTGCAGTTAGACGAAAAAATAGACTCAAAAACATTACAAAATGGCAAAAATAACCAAAGAAATGGCTTTGCACTATCATGAACAGGGCAAGCCGGGGAAAATCGAAGTGGTGCCAACCAAGCCCCACAGCACACAAACGGATCTCTCATTGGCTTATTCGCCCGGCGTGGCGGAACCGTGCCTCGAAATAGAAAAGAACCCACAGGATGCCTACCGCTATACGGCCAAGGGCAACCTCGTGGCAGTAATATCCAACGGAACCGCCGTCCTTGGGTTGGGCGACATCGGTGCGCTGGCTGGTAAACCGGTCATGGAAGGAAAAGGACTGCTCTTCAAGATATACTCGGGCATCGATGTGTTCGACATCGAGGTAAACGAGAAAGACCCTGAAAAGTTCATCCAGGCCGTGAAAGCCATCGCGCCGACTTTCGGCGGCATCAATCTGGAGGACATCAAGGCGCCCGAATGCTTTGAAATCGAACGCCGGTTGAAAGAGGAACTCGACATCCCCGTCATGCACGACGACCAGCACGGCACGGCCATCATCTCCAGTGCCGGACTGTTGAATGCGTTGGAAGTGGCCGGAAAGAAAATCGAAGACGTGAGAATCGTTGTGAACGGAGCCGGAGCTTCGGCCGTATCCTGCACAAAACTGTATGTGTCGCTCGGCGCACGGTTGGAAAACATCGTCATGCTGGACAGCAAGGGTGTGATCTCAAAAGACCGTACCGACCTGAACGAGCAGAAGCGTTACTTCGCCACCAGTCGTACGGACATCCATACGTTGGAAGAAGCCATCAAGGGCGCCGACGTATTCCTCGGCTTGTCGCGCGGCAATGTGTTGAGCAAGGACATGGTACGTAGCATGGCTCCGTCGCCCATCGTATTCGCATTGGCTAACCCGGTACCCGAAATCTCGTACGAGGATGCCATGGATTCGCGTCCCGACGTGTTGATGGCTACCGGACGTTCCGACTATCCGAACCAGATTAACAACGTCATCGGATTCCCTTATATCTTCCGTGGCGCCTTGGATACCGGAGCCACGGCCATCAACGAAGAAATGAAACTGGCCGCCGTACGGGCTATCGCAGGCATTGCCAAACAACCCGTGCCTGACGTGGTGAACGAGGCTTACCACGTGAACAACCTCACCTTCGGTCCTTCATATTTCATCCCGAAACCGGTAGACCCGCGCCTTATCACCGAGGTGTCCATGGCTGTGGCCAAAGCTGCCATGGAAAGCGGAGTGGCCCGCAAGCCCATCGAAAACTGGGACGCTTACGCCCTACACTTGAAGGAACTGATGGGATATGAGTCGAAACTGACCCGCCAGTTGAGAGATACGGCCCGCCGCAATCCCCAACGCGTGGTGTTTGCCGAGGGTATCCATCCCAACATGCTGAAAGCCGCCGTGGAGGCCAAAGCTGAAGGCATCTGCCATCCTATCCTGTTGGGTAACGACGAGCGTATCGAGAAACTGGCGAAGGAACTCGACCTCAGCCTGGAAGGCATCGAAATCGTCAACCTGCGCCACGACCGCGAAGCCGAACGCCGCGAACGTTATGCCAAGATACTGGCCGAGAAGAAAGCCCGCGAAGGTTATACATTCGAAGAGGCCAACGACAAGATGTTCGAGCGCAACTATTTCGGCATGATGATGGTGGAGACTGGCGAAGCGGACGCATTCATCACGGGCGTGTACACCAAATATTCCAATACGATCAAGGTCGCCAAAGAAGTAATCGGCATACAACCGGAATACAACCATTTCGGTACCATGCACATCATGAACAGCAAGAAAGGTACGTACTTCCTGGCGGACACGCTTATCAACCGCCATCCCGACACGGAAACGATGATAGACATTGCACGGCTATCCGAAAAGACCGTGCGTTTCTTCAATCACGAACCGGTTATCGCCATGTTGTCCTATTCCAATTTCGGAACGGACACATGCGGAAGCCCGGCCAGCATCCATAAAGCCGTAGAGTACATGCAGGAGAACTACCCGAACCTACCCATCGACGGCGAGATGCAAGTGAACTTCGCCATGAACAACGAGCTGCGCGACCGTAAGTACCCGTTCACTCGCCTGCAGGGTAAGGAGGTCAATACCTTGGTATTCCCGAACCTGAGTTCGGCCAATGCCGGTTACCAGTTGCTCCAGGCTCTGAATGGAGACGAAATAGAGATGATAGGCCCTATCCAGATGGGGTTGAACAAACCGATTCATTTCACCGACTTCGAAAGTTCCGTACGCGACATCGTGAACATCACGGCCGTAGCGGTCATCGATGCCATCGTGATGAAGAAAAAGAACCAATAACCCACGGGGTTATACTAAACGAAATCAGGATGCACAGCCTTTCCCTTGGCAGTGCATCCTGATTCGTTTAGTATAAACGGGGTATTATTTATCCCCTTCCTATGCCTTTCCCTCAAGTACCTTGTCCAAATAACGGTAACCCACATATCCGCAAACCGCAGCCGCCAAAGCCCAAACGGAAGCTGCGACGGCACCGCCGCACAACTCCACCAAAGTCGTATCCATATCTCCCGTACACCAAATCATGGCAACACCCACAAAGTTATTGAAGACATGTGCCGCCACCGGAATCCAAATCGTGCCCGACCGCCAGTACAACCAACCCAAAACCCAACCAAAAACTACGGCTCCCGGTATTTGCGCCGGATTGCCATGTACGGCTCCGAATATCAAGGCTGAAAGCAAAATGGCCATCCACGGACGCATCCTGTGCCGGATAAGATGCCGCTGGATTCCCATCCGGAACACCAGTTCCTCGGTAACAGGTCCGACTAAGACGATAGCCAAAACTCCCCAAGGGTTATACACAAGCGTGGCAAATACATCCTTATTCAAGTCCTCTAATGTCAAAGTCTCCAGCAACAAGTTCACAATAAATATGACGGGCAACATCCATAAGACCACGCCTACGTATACAGGCCATTTTATTTGCCCGAAACGGCAACTTTTACGATCTGTCCATCTCAACAAGGTCATCACCGCCCATACCACAGCCCCGTTTAATAACAGAGAAATCCCCAAGGCCGATGGAGAAGTTGCCAATGCGTTCACATCCAAACGTCCTTCGTGAAGCAGGTCCGAAAGATTGAAAAAGAACAAGACTACCAAGGAAGACAAAACCTGGGCCAACAAAAAAATAATCACCAGACAAACCGTACGTTTCATACCAATCTCCTTTCCAAGCTATTGCTCTTTATTTAAAATCATTCTCACCATAGCCTCATCCTCGCGAAGCTGATGAACCAATTCCCCTTTGTTCCTGAACTTCCTTTCGTCTCTCAAACGCCTGACGAAACTCAACGTCAAGCGACAACCGTACAAATCCCCGGCAAAATCCAACAAATGTACTTCTATGGTACGATTCTCACCGTTTTCCATCGTCGGCCGAAGACCGATATTCAACATTCCGCCCCAAACGTGTTCCTCTCCTCCTGTTTTTCCTTTGACCCAAACGGCATATACGCCGTTTTTCGGAATCAGCTTCTGCGCATCCTCTACCTGTATATTCGCCGTAGGAAAGCCCAGTTCATGCCCTACGTGGAAACCATGAACCACACGCCCCGTAATTTCGTATGGGCGGGTCAGGCAACGTGCCGCCATTCCAACCTCGCCTTCGGCCAGACAAGCCCTGACCATGGACGAACTTACGTTCACCTCGCTCATGGCAAAGGCATCCGCACGAACGACTTCCATCCCCAATTCCCGTCCATATTCCACATATTCCGCAAATCCCTCCGAACGGTCATGTCCGAAACGATGGTCGTATCCGATAATCAGGACCTTTACAGATAACCTCTCTTTCAGTATTTCAGCCATAAAGCGACGGGCTGACAAAGCTGCCAATGCCGTGGTGAAATCCAACGTCAGGCAACAATCCGCTCCCGTCGTAGCCAACTGCTCGCATTTCTCATCATACGTGGTCAACAACTGAGGCTGATAAGCGGCTTGCATGACTTGGCGCGGATGCGTACGGAAAGTGATCAGCAAGGAAGCCAAATCGTGCCCGGAGGCATAACGGGTCAACTGCCGTATCAAAAAGCGATGCCCCCGGTGCACGCCGTCGAAAAAACCAATCGTGGCAACACAAGCCTGATAAGGTAAGGGGTCAGTAAGCGTGATAAACTTCATTCTCCTTCGTCATTACTCCAACAAACTGAACCAATCTTCCGGCTGCCGGGAATGGAACACCTGTATACCCAAACTCTCTGCCGTCCTGCAATTCTCGGAAGAGTCATCGACAAACAATGTCTCTTCCGGCTTCAACCCGGCTTCGGCCAACACCTTACGGAATATCCGTTCGTCCGGTTTGGCCAAATGCATCTGGAAGGACAGGAATATGCGGTCGAAACAATCTTCCATCTCCAACCCAGTAGAAGCCATCAATTCACGGCATGAATATGCCCAGTGCATGGCATTCGTATTACTGAGCATATAAGTGCGGTAATCCGTCCGCAGATTACGGATGGTTTGCATGCGACAAGCCGGAATCCCGACCAACATCTTATTCCAAGCCCGAAAGATTTCTTCATCTTTCACATCCGCCCCGACTTTCTTCCGCACATAAGTGCAAAACTCATCCGGTGACATCTCTCCGGTTTCCATCAAGGCAAACACCCCGTCCTGCACATAATCATTGATATAAGCGCGGGCTTCAAAGCCCAACGCCTCAAAAGCATGAACCGCTGCCTGCTTGTCCAAATCCACGATAATACCGCCGAAATCGAAAATAATATTTTTTATCCGTTTATCCATTTCATTCTGCTTTTTTCCGGCAAAGCCGTTTAAAGAGACGGCCTGCCTCTCCGACCCATAATACAAGAGAGCTTACAGCAAGCAATATCCCCCAGTCCCTGGCCGCCAAAGGTACAGTGCGGAATACCGGTCCGCCGAACTGTACAATCAGCCACTGACCACAGAGGATAAGACATAATACGGTCAACACGCCGGCACACCGGGAAAGATGTTTGAAAGCCGAATCTGTCGTAGAATAAGTCTTTGCATTCAACAAATTCCAGAACTGCAACAAGACAAAGAATGTGAAAAACAGGGTCAAATCATATACATCCATTCCTCCGGTGATTTCTATACGGAGGAGCATGGCCAACAAGAACACGACAAAAGCTGTCCCATAGCCCAGTATCGACGTCCATATCGGACGTGTGATGATGAATTGCCCTACAGGACGCGGCTTCTCGTTCATCACGTTCGGGTCGGCCGGTAACGAAGCCAAAGCCAAAGCCGCAAAAGTATCCATGATGATATTCACCCACAACATTTGGGTAACGGTCAACGGAAGAGTCGTCCCCATGAACGCGCCGATAAGCACGACCAGCAAAGCGGTGAAATTAATAGTCAACTGGAACATGACAAAACGTTGGATATTCTTATACAACGAGCGTCCCCACATGACAGCCGTGACGATGCTACGGAACGAATCGTCAAGCAATGTAATGTCACTGGCTTCCTTGGCTACCGAAGTCCCCGACCCCATCGACAGGCCGACTTGGGCAAAGTTCAACGCCGGAGCATCGTTCGTCCCGTCGCCGGTCACAGCCACGACTTCTCCCTCCGTCTGCAACAACTTCACCAACCGTTGCTTGTCCAACGGACGGGCACGGCTCATCACCTTCAAGTCCTTGATACGTTGCAGGGCTTCTTCGTCGCTCAACGCAGCAAAGTCAACACCCCGCATGCAATTCTTCTTTTCGTCGTCTCCTTCTTTCCACAAACCGATTTGACGGGCTATTTCCACAGCGGTACCCGTGCTGTCGCCCGTCACGACCTTGATTTGCACCCCGGCCTTCAAGCAGTTCTCCACGGCCTGGGGCACTTCCGGGCGCACGGGGTCGCTAATAGCCGCCAAGCCCAACAAGGTCAACCCGCCGGATTGTACCAAAGCCGCACAATCATCTTCCGTATCCGCCACTTCCTTATAAGCCAGCAACAAAGTACGCTGAGCGTGCATCTGCCAGTCTTTCAGTTGGACGTGATACCCTACAATTTGCTCTTCCGATAAACCCCGGCAAAGTCCCAAAACGATTTCCGGTGCCCCTTTCACATATACAACCTTTCGTCCCAACACGGAGGAATTCACTATCGTAGCCATATATTTCCGCTCTGAAGAGAAAGGCAGACGAGCCACTTCTTCCACTCCTTGGCGCACCTTCATATAATCCGAACCGCGCCCTTGCATCCAAAGCAACAAAGCCACTTCCGTGGGATTTCCCAACCCCTCCGTACGGGATTCATTCAAAAAGGCAGTCGTATTGCAGGCGATAGCTTCATCCAAGAGTGCCGAATCCTCATCTTGCATCAGCATTTGCGACACGGTCATGCGATTTTGTGTCAATGTTCCGGTCTTGTCCGTACAAATCACCGTAATGGCCCCCATCGTCTCGCAAGCATGCATCTTACGTACCAGGTTATTGGTCTTCAGCATACGACGCATATTCAATGCCAGACTTAACGTCACAGCCATCGGCAATCCCTCGGGAACAGCCATGACAATCAACGTCACAGCCATCATGAAATTATTCAGCACCATCCCAAACACATGCCAATAGTTCTCACTCCCCCACATATCGACCTTGGGGACATATTCCATCAAACCATGTACCGTAAATATCGTAAACGTAAGGAATGCCACGGTATAGCCTATCTTACTAATGAAACCGGCCAAACGATCCAACTGTTTGTTCAATGGGGTCTTCTCACCGGTCAGCACCGTCGCTTCGCGAGCTACCTGACCAATCTCCGTATGGTCGCCCACAGCTATCACACGAGCCGTAGCACTCCCCTCTACAATGGTCGTGCCACGCATCAATCGATTCGTGGCATACGGGGCATTTTTATCAAAATCCGAATGGTCCGTACTTTTCCGCGTAACCGGCTCTCCCGTCAGATTCGATTCATTCACCTGCAAACTTTCAGCCTTCAACAACTCGGCATCGGCAGGTATCTCGTCTCCGGTTTCCAACATGATGATGTCTCCCACCACAAGTTCCTTACGCGGAACCTCACACACCTGTCCGTTACGTACAACCCGTACAAGCGCCTCGCTTCCCAAAGCATTCAACACATCGAATTTACGGGCGGCATCGTACTCAAAATAAAAGCCGATGCCTGTAGCCAACAATATGGCACACACGATTCCTATGGTCTCTGCAAATTCATTTTCCACAAAAGCGACTACAAAAGACAGCAAGGCGGCTACCAACAATATCCGTATTACGGGATCCTGGAATTTCTCCAGATAAAGCCTCCACATTGAAGGGCGTTTTGGCGGGGTCAGTTCGTTACTCCCATGACGGGCACGGCTCTCTTCTACTTGCCGGTCATTCAAACCGACACTCAACCAATCAGTCTCTTTTGTACTCATCTTTACCTTAAATTATATGCGATTTCTGTTTCATACATCATTCCACGATGCGAAAATACAATAGTTCTGGCAATATTGAAAGCTTTTCCCTCCATTTTTTACCTTTATTGTTTGCATATCTCAATAAATCATATTACTTTTGCACTGCAATTTCAAAAAGAAGTTGTTTCGGACTTGTAGCTCAGTTGGTTAGAGCAACAGACTCATAATCTGGAGGTCCCTGGTTCAAGCCCAGGCTGGTCCACGAAGAAAATCAAGGAGTTACGAATTTCGTAGCTGCTTTTTTCTTGCTCTTGCGTAAACAATGCGTAAACAAACTGTTTGAGTTGGTTATGTTTACGCATAGAACTTCTGTGAAACTCCATGCAATCCTATATCATGTTTATCAAGGCAGGTAGTCAATGTGCTCATACATGACGGTTAAATAAATTCAAATATATCCTATTTGCATCTGATTTATAGAATAATATTGTAGTTTTGTACTGCATAATGCATTTGTGGCAAGCCATGACCATTATAGTGCTCTTTCTTGAAAAAGGAAAGTGAGTTTGCCTAACCATCGTGGGAGGGTTATCCCATTCCGATGAATCAATGCGTAGAGGGAATGCCAGTCGGAGGGTGTTCTACGACAAACGAAACGCGAGAGTTGCTTCAGGGGTTGAGACCGATAAGCATAAGCCCGGCTACCAGTCAGCGACAGAAGACAACGAGATTGCACCGCTGCATATAACAACAATGTTTTTATCCACCTAAGGATAGGGACTTAGTGGTTATATGCAGCGTTTTGTGTATGTATGCCTCACATTGCAAAGCGTCTGTGTTCAGAGGTTATGTTGAACATAAACAATGAATGCAATGGAAAAACTGACAAAGTCCATGTCCCTTTTCAAAGAACGGAATTGTTCTGTCTCTATCGTGTTGGATTCACGCACTCGCAGAAAGAATGCGTATGAGTTTCCATTATCTCTTCGTTTCACGATAGACCGTAAATTCTTCTACCTTACAGTCGGAAGTTCTTTTACTGAGAAAAAGTTTTCGGACATCTGCAATGCGACTAAATGCAAGAGCGAGAACTACAAGCTTCAAAAAGAATGGAAAAATACCTTTGTTCCCAAATACAAGGATGTTTTGAGTAACCTGAACAAAGGAGGTATCCTAACATTTGAGATGGTGCGCCAACGTATTATGAGTGAGGATGTGACACTATCAGAAAAGGAAATAACCAAGTCACAATCGTTTATCAGTATATGGGAACAAGTTATCAAAGGTTTCAAGACTGATGATGGTGGAGCACGTTTTACCACGGCTGAAAGCTACGAGTGTGCGCTCAAATCATTCAAGAAGATACTTGGGACAAATACAATCAAAGGATTTTGTATCAGTGCTGCAGAAATTCAGAAATGGAAAGAGGGGATGCACAATGGAGTAAAAGATGAGAATGGCGCAATTGTAGGTAAAATCAGCGATACTACGGCTGGTATCTATTTGCGCTGTTGCCGTGCAGTATGGAATAGGTGTGTGCATGAAGGCTACCTCAAAGATGTCCCTTATCCTTTCTCTAACAAGAAAGAGAAAAGGCTTGTGAGTATTCCCAAGAGTGCAAAACGCAAGCAGAGCTTCTTGAACGTAAATCAGATGACAGAACTCTATGATCTTTTTGTTTCAAAGAAGTATCCTGAACATTGGTCGGAAGAATATACCCAACGTGCCCACTACTCATTGGGATTGTTTCTTGCTCAATACCTATGCAACGGTTTCAACATGGCTGATGCTGGCCGCTTGACCTATAATAGTTATTATTATCAGACAAATAGTAAGGCGTTCCGCTTCAACAGAAAGAAAACATCCCGAAGAAGTGCTGACGGTTCTGAGGTAGTAGTCCCTATCATCCCTCCCTTACGATATATCTTGGATGAGATAGCCGCACCTCCTACCCGAGACGGTTTTGTCTTCCCCGATATATTAAAAGGAGCGGAAACGGAAGAGTTATGCCGCAAATACACTATGCAAGAGAACTCAAACGTGAAAGGCCGTGTTATCAAGATTTGCCATGAGGCATTGAATTGGGATAAGTCCATCTGTCCGTCCGGTACATGGTGCCGACACTCGTTTGCTACTAATCTGCATAATGCCAGAGTAGATATGGATTATATCTCTGAAAGCATGGGGCATTCAACTTCTGATCATGCCATTACTCAAATCTACATTGAGCATTATCCTCTTGAGATTCAGATGGAGAACAACTCAAAACTGTTGAATTTGGCAAAGACCTCAGAAAGAGATTTGTTATTGGAGAGACTGGCGAGTATGTCCACTGAAGAATTAACCAAGTTGTTTACACGAACATAATACGACTTTGAGGATGATAAATTTCATAGAGAAAATAAAAGACTATTTGCAAAGAAAGGATTGCGCTGATATGGCTATTCGTGCGTGGAAATCAGCCAACAAAGGGTTCTATGCCAATTTCTGTAAACGCATGGATGATGTAGGCAAAGGGAATATATCCGTTTTGATGGATATGTACCAGATGATGCGGAATTGCACTCCACCAGAAGCCCTAATGCTGTATAACTGGCTCTCTGATTTCATGAATGGTAAAGATGTACAGAACATGGTCAATCAACAATGGGCTGGCAAATACACAGACATTATAGCACAATGTATCACTAACAAACGACTGTGGATAGGTATCAATATAAAAACAGGGGCAGTAGAGTTACTTGCATCCGCGAAATCGGATTTATTGATGGTTCGTTCCGAAACACCGATTGAAATTTGGAATCATCTGCCACAAGAAACAAGAGCCTATTTGACTGGACAGTTGGATGCACTTATGAAAAACAGCAAAGGATGCTATCTGTTGAGCAAGTTGGAAAGAAAGATGGTATACCAGTTCCTGATGTACATCTCCCAAATCATTTTCCTGTCCCATGCCGTGTTTGTTGGTGAGTTTATGGCTAACCTGTATGATTATGTGATAGAGAAAAAGGAGACATTGGCTTATTGCATGTACTATTTCGTGATATTTGACCACGGCCTTTCACGTATGGCCAAATTACTTGACCGTCTATTAAACAGCGAAGAAGTTGATCATGGCGACATGGTTCTAATAAAATCATGTGTTGCGACTCTTGTAACTCAAAGCATCGAAATAGGGACTGAAAACAAAGCCGGATGGGAAGATACGGCAGAAGGCTGTAATTCAGAAATCTGGAAAGAAGTGATGTTTGCCTTGCGGAAAGTAAAAGGCAAACGGGGGAATAGAAAGATGATACAATCATTGGATGATATTCTTGTGGGCGACAAGGAACGCATCAAGCAAGGCATCCACTTGTTTATTGAAGAGAACACAGAAGACATAAGTCTTGCCTACCTGTTGAAAGCACTGATAAAGGCAGACAGGATAAAAGCATCTACAAGATACATGACGTTTCATCGTGCCATAGAACAATTCTCCCAACGACATTACGGGCACGATATACCACAGAAACGATACGGGGAAATCAAGGAACTGACTTTGAACTCGCCCCAAAGAGGAAGCAGTTACACTAAGGCAAAACGAATAATAGACCGATGGACGGATTATTTTTGCAATAACGGGTAGTTGGGAAATCCAGCTATCCGTTTTTTCTGCGAACAACTGTTGTAATACGGTCGGTTAAATTAAGGTATAAATAAACCGACCAACACACAGAATTTCATACACTACCTTTGCTTGTGAAATCGGTTTCACAGAGTTGAACCGAGGCTTAAAGTATTTAATAACCAAACAAGTAAAAGTATGGAAGAAAAACTCAATTTTACTCAACTACTTCAAAAACCTATCGCCATGATGACGGGTGAGGAGCTTTGTTTTCTCATCACCAAAAGTGTGGAGAGTACAGAAGTGGTCACTCCCCAAGTGGCACCCAAAGGTAATTACTATGGTATAGAGGGTATCGCCCGTGTATTCGGTTGTAGCGTACCCACTGCCAACCGCATTAAGAAAAGCGGTATCATAGACAAGGCTATCACACAGATAGGGCGAAAGATTGTGGTGGACGCAGACCTTGCGCTGTCTTTGGCAAAGGAATCAGGTGGAATCCACATTAAAGAATGATGGTATGGATGATAATTGGAAAAAAGACTTGGCAACAGATAGCTACGGAAATCCAGTTCGTTCTATCGCAAACCTCCGACTCATTTTCACATTGGATGAGAATCTTAGTCAGATAAGGTACGATACATTCTGTCAGGACGATGTGTGTTTCTGCCCTTTGTTCCGCAATGTCAATGGTAACAAAATTGATGAAGAATCAGCAGGAAAAATACAGGACTATCTGGAAAGGACATACAGAATACGCCTGACGCAGAATAAGGTATTTGAGATACTGAAGACCACTTCTTCTGAACGGAGTTTCAATCCTGTACAGGAATTCATCACACAAGAGACATGGGACGGACAACCTCGCATAGCCACAACCATCATAGATTATCTTGGAGCCGAGGAGAATCCGCTTGTTAGGGAACAGACAAAACTTTGGTTCGTGGCGGCTGTGGCCAGAGTATTCAGCCCAGGTTGCAAGTTTGACAACGTACCGACCTTGCCGGGTCCGCAGGGTATCGGGAAAAGCACCTTTTTCAAAGCCATCAGTGGGAGATGGTTCAACGACTCATTTTCTTTTGCCAGCGGTGACAAAGAGAAAGTTGAAACCATAACCAATGGCTGGATTATTGAAATCAGTGAGCTGAACGGTTTGAAACGGGCGAACGATGCAGATGCAGCCAAGGCTTTTCTAAGCCGTTGCAGTGATTATATGCGTCCGGCTTACGGGCATAAAGTAGTGGAATTTATGCGGCACAATGTCTTTGCGGCTACGACCAATGAGACAAATTTCCTGCAAGGGGACAATGGGAACCGCCGTTGGTGGATAATCCCGGTCAAAGGCAATGGCCATGTATCGGAATGGCTGGATATTTTACAACGTGCTGTGCCTCAACTTTGGGCAGAAGCATACGCCTATTACCGGCAAGGAATGAAACTCTACTTGTCACCAGACATGGAGATTAAAGCCAACGAAGTATCGGCATAAGCCTCGGAAAATATATCAAAGAAAATCTAAATAAAAGTAAGTAATAATATTGATACATAATTAGTTAAACCGTTTTCTTTCTTTTCTCTCTATTTCTTTGTATTCGATGTTTTTGGTGCATTTTTGTTGCAGATTTGTTACGCGTTTCCAAATATTCTATATAGCTTTGCATCAAAGAGAGGCATCCGAATGGTGCTTTGAAAGCATATCGAAACAAATAGAAAGGACAATAATATGGGAAGACCGAAGAAAGCATTGAAGGTAAAAGAGCCGATTCGAATCAGGGAACGAGGATTGGCGAATGGCAACCGTGGGCTGTATCTCGACCTCTATATAAAAGGTACACGCAAGTATGAATCACTCGGCTTGTATCTCGTCAAGGAGACCAATGCCGAAGCCAAACGTATGAACGCCCATACCCGTCAGGTGGCGGAGAAGATAAAGAATGACCGCATTATTGCTCTGCAAGACCGGGGTATCAGTCAATATGACAAAATAAAACGGTCAAGTATGTCACTCATAGACTGGCTGAAACAGTATGAGCAAGACGGATTCGGTTTCAGCCAATCCACCTTGAAGGGACGTAGTGATATGCGTAAGAAAGTGGAAAATTACTTAGCCAAGGAGAAAACCTCGTATATCGGGATGAACCAAGTGGATGAAGAGTTCTGCCGTGGCTTCTTGAAATATCTCGCCACTGCTCCCCATGCCGTATGTAAACCCGAAAGCGGAAGAACCATCAGTCGTGGCTGCGCACATCACCACCAAGCCGTCTTGAATGGCGCACTCAACAAAGCTGTTCGGGATGGCATCATTCCTATGAATCCCTTGAAGAAGCTCGATAGAAGAGAGAAATTCCAACCGTCACCGGAAGACCGTGAGTTTCTGACAATCGAAGAGCTGCGCAAACTGATGGAAACCCCATGCACCAATCATGAAGTGTATAAGGCATTCATCTTTGCTTGTTTCACGGGACTCCGACTGAGCGATGTGCGTACCATGTCGTGGGAGAAGGTGTATGAGACACCGGATGGGAAAACGCAATTTGTCCGTACCATCATGCAAAAGACCGACAAGCCTGTCAATGTTCCGCTCTCACAAGAGGCTTTGAAGGTGATACCGCCCAAAGGAACGGAAGGCTTGTTCTTCAAGCTCCCCTCCAGCGATGCCACCATCAACTACCACATTCAAAAATGGATGAAAGCGGCAGGTATCACCAAGCACGTCTCCTACCATTGCAGCCGACATAGCTTCGCCACCATGATGTTGTCACTTGGAGCCGACATCTATACCGTGAGCAAATTGCTCGGTCATAGCAACGTCACCACCACGACCATCTATGCCAAGATAATAGACAAGAAAATGATTGAAGCGGTGGAACTTGTAAACGATATGTTTGAGTCTAATGAACCTAAAGAAAATCAGCCATGAAGATAGAATTGAGAAGCCGGACGTTGCAAAGCGGCAACCGTACCCTATATCTGGAGTTCTATGAGAAGGGCGGCAAGCGGACATACGAGTCGCTGAACCTCTTTCTTATTCCGGAAAGGAATGATGAAGACAGGCGGGTGAACGAAGCCACCTTATCCCATGCCCTGAAGCTGAAAGCGGAAAGAGCACTTGGTATAGAGAGGGAAAAAGAGGGAAAAGAAGGAAATGAGATAAAGTCCTCACGTATTTTTGCAGAGTGGATGGACGAATATTTGTCCTATCTGAAATCAGACGGAAGGTTTTCCGATGCCTATTGTCTGCATATGAGAAGTACCATCCGCATTGTGAAGTCGTTTCTTGACTATATCCGCAGACCGCATTTGCAGATGGCGAAAGTGGATAAGGATTTCTACAAGAGTTTCCTTACCTATGTCAATGAAGTGTATCGCAACACCAAATCGCCCGACCATCCGAAGCCGTTGTCTGACAGAACAAAGCTGCTTATCCAGACCGACCTGAATGCGATGCTCAATCATGCCGTAAAACAGGGGCAGCTATCCAAAAATCCTTTCTATGAACTTGAACAGAGAGAGAGGTTCAAGAAGACCGCATCAGACAGAGAGTACCTTACTGTCGATGAATTGAAGCGGTTGGAACAAGTGAAAACAGGCAGTCCGCAGACAAAGCAAACATTCTTGTTCTGTTGCTTCACAGGTCTGCGCCACAGTGATTTGGTGGAATTGCGATGGCAGAACATACAAAAGACCGACACCGGGTATCGGGTATATATCCCGGCAATGAAGAAGACGAAGAAGCCGGTCATTATACCGCTTAACAAGAAGGCGTTGGAATGGCTACCGGAGAGAGGTTCGGCTACGGAAGAAGATTTGGTATTCTCCAATCTACCAATAATAAGTAGTGCCGACAGAGCCTTGAAACACATGGCGAAACGTGCAGGCATACAAAAGTCAATCTCATTCCATTGCAGCCGCCATAGCTGCGCTACGCTGACTCTTGCTGCCGGAGGTGATTTGTACACAACGGGCCGTATGTTAGGGCACACTAATATACATTCAACGGAAATCTATGCCAAGGTGATGCCGGAAACAAAAGTGGCTGCCATTGACTTGCTGAACAGGGCTTTTAGATAGAGTACGGGAAAGAGAAATTTTCTTTTTCCCTTAAATTGATTTAGCCTCTATACCATATTCTTGCCTAATTCAACAAGTGCGCGAAATCCAAGTAAATCAGGGTGAATTTATTCAATAAGCGAGAATTTTTCGCATCCTGTATAAAAAATAGTTTATAAGTTAAAGCCTTCTCGTAGAAAAATATTAAATTTGCATTCAAAGCAAATAATATAGCTATGGCAGAAAACTTGAATCGAATAAAAGTGGTTCTTGCTGAACAGCGTAGAACAAATAAATGGCTGGCAGACCAGTTGGCGGTGAATCAAACCACTGTGTCAAAGTGGTGTACGAATACCACACAGCCGGACTTATACACGCTGAATAAAGCGGCAACTGTTCTTGGAGTTGATATAACAGAACTGCTGAATAGCAAATTAAGGAAATAAGGTTTACAGATAAAGAAACCTTTTTGCATAGTAGTAACTTCCGATAATAGAAGATTATCAGAACTAAAACAGCTAAGGATATGGATAAAAGCTCATTGTCAGAAGAAGATATAAAGCTTCGCTACATAACCCCTTCAATAGTAGGGAAAGGGTGGTCTGTTGAAAATATCACAATGGAAACCCGTGTGCAATTCACTGATGGCAAAATTAGTCTTCATGGTAATTTTGTGCATCGAGAAAAGCCGAAATTTGCCGATTATGTGCTGTACATCAATCGGGGAACACCTATTGCTATTGTGGAAGCAAAAGATGCCAACCATACAGTATCATTTGGTTTACAGCAAGCCAAAGATTATGCTGTTATGCTGGATGTGCCATTTGCTTTTAGTTCTAACGGTGAAGGTTTTGCCGAACACGATTTTCTGACAGGTCAAGAACGAGAGTTCGCTATGGATGAATTTCCATCACCTGATGAATTATATGCTCGTTATAAGAGTGAATCAAACCAAGGTGGCGGACTTTCTGAAAAGGAAGAAGCCATTATCAAGCAGTCTTATTGTAGCGGACAAAACATTTTCCCTCCTCGCTATTATCAACGCAACGCCATTAACCGTACAGTGAATGCAATTGCCAGAGGACAAAATCGTTTGTTGCTGGTTATGGCTACCGGAACAGGAAAGACTTATACAGCCTTTCAGATTGTTTGGAGATTGCTGCAAAGTGGGCTAAAAAAGAAAGTATTGTATTTGGCAGACCGTAATATTTTGGTTGACCAATCCATTCAACAAGACTTTGTTCCCCTTGAAAAAGTAATCCATAAAATAGACGTATCTAAAGATGACAAAAGCAAGATAACTTCTTATGAGGTGTATTTTGCTCTTTATCAGCAACTCATTGGGACGGATGACAAGGAACATTATAGCGAATTGTTCAAGCCTGACTTTTTTGACTTGGTGATTGTCGATGAGTGTCATCGTGGAAGTGCCAAGGAAGATAGTAAGTGGAGACGTATTCTCGATTATTTCTCTGATGCCACCCATCTTGGTATGACCGCCACGCCTAAAGAAACAAAATATCAGTCGAGTATTGGCTATTTTGGAGAACCTATTTACACCTATAGCTTGAAGAACGGCATTGAGGATGGTTTCTTGGCTCCGTTTAAGGTGGTGAATATCACTACAAACATAGGCGATGAATGGCGTCCGGTCAAAGGACAAAAAGATATTTACGGTAATGAAATAGAAGACCGTATCTACAATAATTCAGACTATGATTATAACATCGTAATCGAAGATAGAATCCGTGAGGTGGCTCATGAGATTACCTGCTATCTGAAAAGTACAGACCGAATGGCTAAAACCATTGTGTTCTGTGCCAATGAGACCCATGCCGAACAGATGCGCATGGCATTGACGAATGAGAATGCCGATATGTGTAAGCTGCACCCTGATTACGTGGTGCGCATTACCGGAAGCGATGAGTTTGGCAAAGGCAAATTAGACTATTTTATCTCTGTTTCAGAGAAGTACCCGGTAATAGCCACTACAAGCAAGCTCCTATCCACAGGTGTAGATTGCAAAATGGTAAAACTGATTGTGCTCGACCAACAAATAGGCTCTATGACCGAGTTCAAGCAAATAATCGGTCGTGGAACACGTTTGAGGGAAAAAGAAGGGAAGAAATATTTTGTGGTAATGGACTTTAGAAATGTTACCCGATTATTTGCAGACCCGGATTGGGATGGTCCAATTGAGATAGACCCCAACTATCCTCCTAAGCCATGCCCGAAATGCGGAAAACGTCCTTGTGAATGCCCGCCAGAACCTCAAAAGCCATGTCCTGTTTGTGGTCAGATACCTTGTGTCTGTCCACCATCCACCAAGCAACCTAAGCCTATTGTCGATAAGGACGGTTGCCCTGTAAAGATAATAAATAAGGTGGTGTCTGTTTACGATACAGAGGGAAAACTCTTGCGTACGGAAAGCATTACCGACTACACAAGGAAGAACATTCGTGATACTTACGCTAACTTGGATAATTTTATCTCTCGTTGGAGAAATGCCAACAAAAAGACAGAGATAACTGACTTGTTGTTAGAGAACGGTATCGACTTGCAGGCGTTAAAAGCCGAACAGCACATGGAAGAAGTGGACGATTTTGACTTCATCTGTCATATAGCTTACGATAAGAAAGCACTTACCCGTAAGGAAAGAGCTGAACAAGTGAAGAAGCGTGATGTATTCAGCAAATATGGCGATGAAGCCCGAAAGGTGCTTGAAGCATTGTTGGATAAATACATGAATGAGGGTATCACTGAGATAGAAGGTACTGCCGTATTACGCAATGACCCTTTCAGACGAATAGGTTCACCTGCCGCAATCGCCAAATTATTTGGCGGAAAGGACGGATATTTCAATGCCGTCAAAGAATTGGAAGAACAAATTTATAACGTAGCATAAGAAGATATTAAAATATGAGTCTATCGAATTTTGTAAAGCGTATCCGTAACATCATGCGCAATGATGCAGGTATCAATGGCGATGCGCAACGAATTGAGCAAATAGCTTGGATGCTTTTTCTCAAAGTATATGATGAGAAGGAAAAAGACTGGGAAATGGACGAGGATGATTATACCTCCATCATTCCGGAACAGTGCCGATGGCAGAATTGGGCAAAAGACGATGGAAGCGGAAATGCTCTGACTGCCGACAAATTGCTCGATTTCGTCAACAATACTTTGTTTCCTACACTCAAAGAGCTGCCAGTTGACCATAAGACACCCATCAAGAAAGCTATTGTGCGCACAACCTTTGATGATGCCAACCAATACATGAAAGATGGTGTGCTTCTCCGTCAGGTAGTCAATGTGATAGATGAACTCGACCTTAGCAATTACGAAGAAAGCCATGCGTTTGGTGAGATATATGAAACCATCTTGAAAGAAATGCAGTCAGCCGGGTCATCGGGCGAATTTTATACGCCACGTGCCTTGACCGATTTCATGGCAAAAACTGTAAATCCGCAGGTTGGTGAACGTATGGCAGACTTTGCCTGTGGTACAGGCGGCTTCATCGTAAGCTGGTTGAAAGAATTGGATAAAAAAGTAGAGACTGGAGCAGACCGCGATAGTTATAACGCATCGGTCTATGGCATTGAAAAGAAGCAATTCCCTTATATGCTGTGTGTAACCAATCTCTTGCTCCATGGCATCGATATGCCACAGATTTATCACGACAATTCGCTTACAAAGGATGTCTTGAACTATTCCGATGATGAGCGTTTTAACGTCATACTAATGAACCCTCCCTATGGTGGTAATGAAAAGACGGATGTTAAATCACATTTCCCCTCGGATATGCGAAGCAGTGAGACTGCCGATTTGTTTATGGTGCTCATTATGTACCGTTTGCTGGAAAAAGGACGAGCTGCGGTAATTGTACCCGATGGCTTCTTGTTTGGAGTAGATGGGGCAAAGTTGGCTATCAAAACAAAATTGCTGCGTGATTTCAACTTGCACACCATTATCCGCTTGCCGGGCAGTATCTTTGCCCCCTATACCTCTATTGCAACAAATATCCTTTTCTTTAACCGAGAGAAAGCCGAAGGTGCAGCAGAGGGCTTCTCTACTAAAGAAACATGGTTCTATCGCCTTGATATGCCGGAAGGATACAAGCACTTCTCAAAGACGAAGCCTATGCGTGAGGAACACTGTGCTCCAATCTTGGAGTGGTGGAATAACCGCAAAGCAATTATAAATTCCGACAGTGACGAGAAAGCGAAATGCTTTTCTGCGGAAGAACTCATGGATTTGGATTGTAACTTCGACCAATGCAAATTCCCCAAGGACGAGGAAGAAATACTGCCTCCGGCAGAACTCTTGGCTTCTTACTACAAGAAACGTGCAGCCCTCGACCACGAAATAGACCGCACACTTTCGGAAATTCAGCGTATATTAGGGATTGAATTAAATTTGGAATAATGGCTAAGACTACGGATATTATCAAAGACGATAAGAATATAGACGCATTGTTTGATAAGATTGCTAACCTTATTGAGCAAGCAAGGGTGCATGTTTCCAAGGTTGCTAATACAGCCGAAGTCTATACTAAATACAGTATCGGACAGTATATCGTTGAATATGAGCAGCAAGGTGAACGGCGTGCTGCATACGGAAAGGCGGTGCTTAAAAAGTTGTCCGAGAAACTGACCTATCGTTTTGGTGAAGGTTGGTCTGTTGAGAATCTGACTTTGATGCGGCGTTTCTACAATGTGTATTCCGATTCGTTTACCGCTGAAAATCGGAAAAGAAATGCTCTAAATTCTGCATCGCAAGTTGATAAAGCAAATATCGTAATCGGTGATTACGATTTCCACGCTGAATATCGTAACCACTGGTTACCGAATTCATTTATATTGTCATGGACGCATTACCTTGTGCTGATGCGCATTGAAAAACCTGACGAGCGTAACTTCTACGAAATAGAATGTACCAAACAGCAGTGGAGTGTACGCCAGTTGAAACGGCAGTATGGCAGCAGCCTATACGAACGCCTTGCTCTTAGCCGCGATAAAGACGAGGTGATGCGCCTCGCCAAAGAGGGGCAGGTTGTGGAGAAGCCGCAGGACATTATCAAAAGCCCCGTTACCCTTGAATTCCTCGGACTTAAACGTGATGCCGCATATAGCGAATCGGCTATCGAGGGGGCTATCATTTCCAAATTGAGGGATTTCCTTTTGGAAATGGGGAAGGGCTTCTTGTTCGAGGCTCGCCAAAAGCGTTTCGTTTTCGATGAACGTAATTTCTATGTGGACTTGGTACTTTATAACCGTTTGCTTCAGTGCTATGTGCTGATTGACTTAAAGAGTGATGACTTGACCCACCAAGACCTCGGACAAATGCAGATGTACGTCAATTATTTTGACCGTTACATCAAACGAGATTTTGAAAAACCTACGGTAGGTATTCTTCTTTGCCGTGAGAAAAGCGATGCGCTTGTTGAACTCACGCTACCCAAAAGCGCTAATATCTACGCAACAGAATATGCACTTTATCTTCCTCAAAAAAGTCTGCTTCAAGCTAAACTGAAAGAGTGGATAGAAGAATATGAGGAATACGAAGACAACGAAAAGCAATGACAGGAAAACAACTTAAAAACAGCATACTTCAATGGGCAATACAAGGCAAACTTGTACCCCAAGACCCCAACGATGAACCAGCATCAGTTTTGCTGGAACGTATTCGTGAGGAAAAAGAGCGTTTGATTAAAGAGAAGAAAATCAAGCGCGATAAAAATGCATCTATCATTTACCGTGGTGACGACAATTCCCATTATGAGAAGTTCGCTGACGGTACGGTGAAGTGTATTGACGAGGAAATACCGTTTGAACTGCCTAATGGGTGGGAATGGTGTAGGCTGAAAAATATTGTTGATATAAAAGGAGGTAAGAGATTACCTATTGGTTGTAAGTTGATTGATGAGAAAACGAGTCATATTTATATACGGGTTTCTGATATGCAAAATGGAACGATTGTAGATAGCGACTTAAAATATATAACAGAAGACGTATATGAGTTAATCAAAAATTACACTATAAGTAAGAATGATTTGTACCTTACAATTGTCGGTTCTACAATAGGGAAAGCTGGTTATGTTCCAAGAATGTTTGATAATATGAATTTAACAGAAAACGCAGTTAAGTTCACAAACATTCCTATCAATAAGGATTTTCTATTATTTTACATTCAATCTGAGTATGCACAACTTCAATTTAGGGACAAGACAAAGCAAGTTGGTCAACCTAAATTAGCTATTTTTAGAATAGAAAATACGCTTATTCCAATTCCTCCGATTTTAGAACAAGGTAAGATAGTAGAACAAATTAGAAATGTTCTACTCTTAGTTGATAACTATTCTAAATATCAAGACGAGCTTAATAGCCTTAACTTGTCTATAAATGAGTTACTCAAGAAATCCATTCTTCAAGAAGCGATTCAAGGCAAGCTCGTAGAGCAATGTTCCAAAGATGAGCCAGCATCCGTTTTGTTGCAACGCATCAAGGCGGAGAAAGAACGCTTGATTAAAGAGAAGAAAATCAAGCGTGACAAGCAAGAAAGTATCATCTACAAAGGTGATGATAACTCCTATTATGAGAGGATTGGAAATGACGTACAACAGATAGATTGCGAACTCACTTTTCCAACTCATTGGGAGATAGTAAGATTAGGTTCAATATGTCAGCTAATAGACGGTACAAAGCAAGAGGGAAGCCAGCCACTATTAGATGCAAAGTTCTTGCGTGGAAAGGTTTCGGCTACACTTTTGAACAAAGGGCGGTATGTCAAGAAAGGTGACCAAATAATGCTTGTAGATGGTGAAAATTCCGGCGAAGTATTCACCGCTCCACAATCAGGTTATATGGGCAGCACATTCAAGCAGCTATGGGTGAGTTCGGGATTGTATTTGCCATATATACTTGCGTTTATCCTTTTCTACAAAGATGTACTGCGCAACTCAAAAAAAGGTGCGGCAATACCACACCTTAATCGAGAAATCTTCAATAATCTTGTTGTTGGCATACCGCCATACAATGAACAGAAACGACTGATGAACAAGGTAGATAAGTTATTTGAGCAACTGAAATAGTTGCTCAATCTTATTTGTAATTCTCTGTTGCTCTTGTATTGGTGGCAAAGGAAACAATAAATTCGCCAAATCTTCTTTGTTGAATCCTGCTTGTGCACTTCTGTTGGCAGAAGTAACAAACCCTTGATAAATATAACTCTTATAATACAACATTAGGAATGGCTTATAAATCATATCACCATCAAAAAGAGGAATAACTTTTGCCATAGCTACATTGTACGCACCATTTTCAGCTTCAAATACTTTTCCTAACGAAGCACCATATCGAGCGAGTAAAATATCACCTTTCTTGGATATTTTACTCGCTAATTCGATTGGAATATATACAGGTTGTGGTGAAGTTCCATAATCTCGTATTTGATACAAACGAATATATCCCTCCTTAGGCGTGTCGCTAAACTTGCTTTTGGGTGGTTGAGAGCCTCCACTAATTTCAAATAAGTCATTATGCCGTGCCCACTGCCAATTAGTCGGCAGCTCAAATGAAAGTTCATCGTCAATACACCGCACTTCCGAGCCTATTTGCTCATAATAGGAGTTATCGCCTATAATTCAGCGTATAACTCCCTTATCCTTTGTAATATACGTTTTTGTTCTATTATTGGTGGCAATGGAATTAGCAAATTATAAAGGCTCTTAGAATTTAGAGTTTTTCCTTTTATCGCATCCTTAGAATCACCATATATAGATATAAGCGGTAGTACCCAAAACAGATAATCACGCAAAGCAAATTCATCGTCAATGAAAGGGTTAATGGTTATGATTGCTTCATTATGATATGCGTCTATATTGAGAATAGATGTACGACCGACCGTTAGCTTGAAACTCATTAGCAAAGCTCCTTTAGGTGATATTTTCCCAAAAGCAGATTTAGCTGCAATTTCAGAAACTTTTTCTTTTGTCTTACTTATAAATCCGTAGTCAGTCATATCTGAAATAGATACCCAATTGTAACAGCCGTTAGTCCAATATTGCACTTCTCCACGAGGAGGAGTTTTACCGATTGTTAGTTGCGCGAGGCAACCAAGTCGTACCCAATTCCAACTTTCAGGGAGGTCAAAAGGTACTTCTTCATCTATGCAAATCTCGCTTCCGTCCATCAACTTCTCAAAGTAGGAGTTATCATTACCTTTGTAGATGATACTTTCTTGCTTATCACGCTTGATTATCTTCTCTTTAATCAAGCGTTCTTTTTCCGCTTTAATGCGGTTAAGAAGTTCTGATGCGGGTTCTTCATCGGGGCATTGCTCTACGAGCTTGCCTTGTATGGCTTCTTGAAGAATAGACTTTTTCAAGAAGTCGTTCATCAAAGAATTAAGCTTGTCGAGCGATATTTGCGTTTTGTTAAATTTATTAATAATAGGCAATAGCATTTCTACCCTTTCGACTATATGATGTTGCTCAGCAAGAGGAGGAAAAGGTATAAGTGTATTTTGAATATTACTTTGAGACACATTTACCTGAGAAGCTGCCATTCCAACTGTCATACACATAATTAAGTTATGAATATCGGGACAGTTAAGAACTAATACAAGAAATGCAGGATTACAATAATTACGTAAATAATCAATTCGTATCGTTTTGTCTGATAGGATAAGCTTATCACAGGCTTTATCAACCAGACAGGCGACACCTGTACGATTTACGGGACCTGCCCGTGTAATCAGAATATCACCATATTTAATACAATGTTCTGGATTTATGACATAACCTTGGGGTAACACCTTGTTTTCATCGGGGCGAAATTCGTTCTCTTGTATTGCGGTAGTTGTCAAAACGCCCCATTCCCTATCTTGTTTTGGGCGTTTTTCACAATTAGGACTTTTACCAGCATTTGTGCCGCACACTATATCTCGAAGTCTGCACCACTTCCATTCACATGGTATCTCAAACGGTATCTCCTCATCAATACACTTCACCTCACCAGTAGCAAGGAACTTCTCATAATGGGAATTCTACTCACAATGCTCAACTATTATATAGGACGACTAAACGTCTCATTAATAGTAACAATATGGTAGAAAAATTTAAGACTCATCTCCAAGAGGAGAACATGGCGAAGAATACCATTTCAGCTTATGCTTATGCAGTAGCCGACTATTATTCTCGCTACAAAGAGCTAAACAAGAAAAACTTGTTGCTCTACAAGGCTTATCTTATTGAAGATTTTAAGCCTAAAACGGTAAATCTGCGTATTCAAGCGTTGAACAAGTATCTGATTTTTATGGGAAGGACTCGTCTCCGCTTGAAATCTGTCAAAGTTCAGCAGAAAAACTTTCTTGAAAATGTCATCAGCAATGAGGACTATATTTTCTTGAAGAAGAAGCTTAAAAAGGAAGACAACCAAGAATGGTATTTCGTTGTACGGTTCTTGGCTGCAACAGGGGCGCGTGTTAGCGAACTCATCCAAATCAAGGTAGAACACGTTAATGTGGGCTACTTCGATTTGTATTCAAAAGGTGGAAAGACAAGAAGATTGTTTATTCCGAAAACTTTGCGTACAGAGGCTCAACAATGGCTTGCCGACATCAAACGAGAAACTGGCTATGTGTTCTTAAATCGTTTTGGTGAGCGAATCACAACAAGAGGTATCTCTCAACAATTGAAGAACTACGCAGAGAAGTACGGACTCAATCCTAAAGTGGTATATCCCCACTCATTTCGCCATCGCTATGCCAAAAATTTCCTTGAAAAGTTCAACGACATTTCTCTCCTTGCAGACTTGATGGGACATGAAAGCATAGAAACTACACGAATATACCTTAGACGTAGTAGTACAGAGCAACAAGAGATAGTTGATAAAATTATCACTTGGTAAAACAGTAAAGGGTGGCACTATTGGAACGCTGAAATTCAGTAGTGTCAGCCCCTTTTTCGTATCAAATGCTTAGCTTCCAAACATGGCATACAAGAAAGTTATCAGCGTATATGCCAATATTGCAATGGCTAACACTTTCACCCAAAAGTCAGAGAGCCAGATGCCTTGCCCCCGACTGAGTATTTTTCGTAATTTCTCTTCGTGTTCGGCAAGCATTTGGATTTGCATGGCATGGTGCTCTGCCAAAAGCTTTTCTTCCTTGTCGATACTAACGTCAAGGAGTCGCTGGAGTTGAGCCAAGTGTTCCGGTTCAATTTTTGTCTTGAAAACCGTATTTTGTTGTGCAGCCAAGATAGCGTTGCAGATACCAGTCACGGCATTGTCGCAACTGTCCGCTGCGGCATTGAGGGCAGTAGTCGCTTTTTTCTCTGCTTCCACACATTCGCATAATTTTTCTGCATGTGCCCGTAGCATAGCTGTTGAAGCACGTATCGTTTTCAACTGCTCGTCAGCTTCACTGTTTTCTTTCTCAATCTGTATGTCGGCATCCACATCGCTGAACATTTTGTCGATGTCGATATGCGTGTCTCTTGATTTTCGTATTCCCATAACTGTATGTCTTTTTTATTAGCGGCTCATGCCTTTCTTTTTTGACCATTTGCACATCCTGTTCGCCATCCTTGCGCAACGGTGTGCCCACTCACGGTCATCCTCGTCTTTGTCCTTTCCCCAACCGGATTCGGGAGAACTGCCACCGCCGCCGCTGGATTCAGCCATACTTGTAGCCGCATCCAAGTAACCTGCAAAAAGAAGCATGGCGGTGTGCTGTACCTCTTCAATCTTAGCCCAAGGGTGGGCATCCTCCAACGAACACTCCTGACGGATAATGTCGGCGGCGAAATCCGGCAAATCAATGTGCCATGTCCTATGGTCATTGGTGGCAATGTCGTAGTGCTTCATCACCGAATGAGAGACTGGTTTCGGCTTCTGAACCGGTGATGCGGAGCTTGCCGTGGCTGTCCGTGTTTTCGGAGCGGCAGGATTTTGCAGTTGAGCATTGTCCTGCTGCGGATGGAGCTTCTGCCAGGTAGCGATAATCTTTGACGGCACAAGGTTTCGCCCTACGCCCAGCTTGCTTGCCTTATAAACGGAGTTGCCCCGCTTGATGCTGTAACCGCACACTACGCCTTTGTCGTTGCGCAGAAATTTTATGTCATAGCCTGCTTTCTTCATCTCCCGTTCATACACGTTCCAGTCGAATTTTTCCATGCCGCCAAGGATAGCCATGCAACGGTCTGAGATTTCTTTTTTGTGGTGCTCGCTGATGGTTTCCGACTGCACCCAGCCTCTGCGCTCGTTGATGATGTTCGCAGCCATTGTAGCACGAGTGCCTATAAGGTTGCCACTGTTCATGTTACCGTGGATGTCGATGCGACATACATCTATATGAAGGTGGAGTATGCCACTTTTTGAATCGCGGTGAAGTGATGCCACATATTGGGAGTTTTGGCAGTTCGTCCGCTTCGACGACTTCCGCTTTGTCCGTTTGGATAGGTCGATGGAGTCAAAGTCACGGATGAACTCATCCGCAAGTTTCCCCCACTCGGTCAACGTCCATCCGGCGGTTTCCTTGGCGGTTGGGGAAAGTTCGATTCTTATCACGAAATCCTTCATGGGTGAACCACGGCGAATTTTCGGCATGAACTGCTTACAGTTGAGCATCATGCGTTGGTACATCGCATCCGGTGAAATGTCCTCCGGTATGAGGTTCGCCTTGACAATGTCCGCTCTGTCCTTGTTGACAGAATACCGTATGGCATTCGCGCCATGTGCGATGGGTGCTGCTTTTGCTATCATTTCGGGGTGTTATTTAGATGTCGGTTGTGTATTCAAGAAATTGGCTCAGGCGTTTGATTAGGGGCTCTGATGCCTTCATCCAGTTCCTTACGAAATCGGTATTGCCGAAGTACCTGCCCCTCTCCTTTGCTTCGATGCCACGGACGGCGGCAACGATACGTATCAGGTCGCCACGGGCATCAGCAAGACTGTTCAGGGCGGCTATCTCTTCAGGTGTCAGCCGTTTGCGTGGGTGTTGTCCCAAAGCCACACGCCGGATATAGTCGCTCATGCAGAGTCCGCACTCTCCGGCAAGTGCTGCGGCTTTGTCGTATTCCTCATCGGTGACTCTGGCTTCCAGACGCTTCTTGCGTGTGGGCAGCTTGTCATCGGTGTTGTCTGTATTCTCGGTATTTTCAGTGTTTTCAGTCTTCATCTTGTAAAAAGGAAAAAGTGGTTGGATAAAAGAGGACAGCACGGTGGGAGCTTGCGACTGCCGGAACCTGCTAATGGTGCACGGACACGCGAAGCGGGTTTGTGCGACATTGGCACTTCTTGCTACTTCCTAAAACAGTTATGGTTACTCCTGCCATGCAATCACTCATATAGTGTTCACTCGGTAGAAACAGCGGTTTGCGATTCTTCCCCTGCCAAGAGTTGTGGGGAAACTGGGGCAGATGCCTCCACACGCAGCAATTCGCCATCATCGGAGAACACTGGCAGAGGTACATTTGCAGAAGGGTAAGTGTCCGGTGAAGCATAGTCTTCGGAACATACTGTTTTCTGAGAACACCCGGATGCCTGACGGTCTTTAAGCGGAACATAGAAAGGATTGTCGATGCGTTGTCCGTCCACGCTCCACGCCGATACACATTTCAAAGTATGTACACTTGTCCGATTATTCTGTTCGGTAGTGACAATACCCAGCCGGTTCATCTTGTCAAGCACTCGTGAGATGGTCTTCTTGTCATAGTGCAGACGGTTGGATAAATCCACCTCTGACAAGACGGCTTGTCCTGTTTTCAGAGTGGCGGTAAAGCCCTTGATGCTATACACTGTTTCTTTCAATACGGCAGTCATAATCAATTGGTGAAGAATCTTCATGCGGTCAATGCCGTACTTGCTTCCTGCCAGATAATCCAGTTGTTCGGCAGAAAGCACGATACAATAGTTTACTTGTTGTTTCATCTTTCAATCTGTTTTTGAGGATTAATAATTGGGACAGCCAAAAGAAAAAATATCAGATGTGCCATCCTCGTTGTCTCTCCGGCATATAATACTCCCGGTCATAAGAAATATGGTCAAGCACATCCTGCAATCTGTCTTGTTCGCTTCTGTCAAGGACACGGATAGCCGCAATCGTGATTTTGTGCGATGCCAAACGTCTGTGCTCACACTCGGTTTCAGTCATCGGCTCATGCTTCGGCTTGCAGATGCTATCAAGGTAGCTGTTCACAGCCTCCGTCTGTTCCTTGCTCGGAAAGGCGGCAGGGAAACGGTCTTGAACATACACAGCCATCTTGCTGACCGCATTTGCCAACAGCGGGTCACGCTGGGCAATAATCTTGGTGAGGTCTTCTACTTTCATAAGATTTTCCTTTTTGATTAATGAATGCAGTTACTTAGCCGCCAACTTTCGGATAATACGGTCGGCTTCTTCTGAAATCTCAGCTTTCGAAGAATAGCGGTTCTGACGAATCCATGTTAGCAAATCGGCTTTCTCAAAAAATACCATTTTGCCGTTAGGCTTGTAAAACGGAATGGTCTGTTCGTGGGTCATCTTATACAATGTACTGCGTGAGATACCCATGAACTTTGCCGCCTCGTCAAGATTCAGAACTTCCTTACCTTGATGAAGAATTTCCTCCAGATGGTTGACTCTTCCCTGAAGGTCGGACAACTGCTTGTGATAAGCGGCTTCATTTGAAATTGTGTTATTACCTGTCATAAACAAATCTTTTTTAGTTATACCTTATTATGTTGTTGTCTATCTCGTGCCACATTTTCGGTCAGTTTCCGTCAGGTGGCAATTCAAAATTATATCTGAAACATGGTTTTGAAGAATTTCTGCCCATATATGAAGTCTGTTTTTATTTAGTTTAATATTCGAGTATGATAATCGAATAGAAATCATACTAAAGCCATTCTATATTGTTGCTTTGTCTTTCTTTGATAAGATATAAAAGGAAAGAGCAAGTCTGCCAGATGACAGCTTAGAAACAAGTAAAAGCCAACGACTATTTTTCTCGCCAAAGCAAGGATGAATGGATGAAAATACTTCAAACAAAATCTCAAAAATACGGGGATTTTTGCTACCTTTACACTGCAATTTGCTGCACGCACCGATTTTTTCCGATGATACTTCTTTGTTTGGTGCATTCTTGTTGCAGGTTTGTTACGCGAAGCATTTTTATAAATATAAGTAACTGATAAATAGATAGATATAAACGATTTAAAACTTACGAAGTACAGGTACAACATTCCAGCATCCTTGTTGACCCCATCATGGAAGATTTGGAAATGTATTTGGAGCGTGAGATACCTATGCAGTATGCAAGTTGGACCATTCCCACCCGATTGGCTTATCAAAAAGGGGCATACTCAGAGCCAAACTCAACAATGACCTCACTCAACATGGTTTGTGCCCGGCAAATTATTGAGGAAATGCCTAACGACTTGGTCAGACGTAATCCATCCAAATATACTTCGCAATATATCAATCGCCTGATGTCCATGATTCCTAATTGGGAACGGAGTTAGCAGGAGAAGGTCAAGGGGTTGCATCCTGCCTATTGTGACAAGACAGGACGGACAAAGCATCCTTGGGTGAGGGTGAGCACACCGAGCGAAGAAGTTTATGCCGCATTACCCAATGAGCCGGATTTACCATTCTAAATATCAAAATGAGAGAAAAGGATAAACACTAATAATCAAAGAGAATCCAAAAGACAATATATCCATAAATACGAATGTATTATATTGTATATTTGTGTATTATAAAATCATATTCATTTTCTCATTTATTCCTGTGAAACTCCATTTATACCCATTATCGAATTATTTTTGTTACCTGTTTCGATACTTATATCAAACTTATTTGCTACCTTTGCATCAGGATACAAAACGTTGGAGCACAATGGGTAGAAAAAAGCAATCAAAAGTAGACAAAAGTCCGTTCAAGCTGCGAAGAAGAAGACTTGTGGACGGTCGTGAGTCCCTTTTTATAGACCGCACGGTTGACGGCAGGCACGAATACGAGTTCCTTAAATTGTATCTTGTGCCGGAAACCTCCGTCAAAGCGAAACGTGAAAATGCAAAAACACTCCGTCAGGCGGAAGAGATTATTCTTGCCAAGACCGAAAACATGGTTGATGACAAGGCGCAGGAGGAAGCGGCCAAGGACAAGTCCAAAATGTTGTTGTCCGACTTCATTGGCTTGCTGATAGAGGAATACAAGCAACGGGAGCAGCCCACACATCTGCATTTAAGGGCATCACGTACCAAATTTGAGAAGTTCCGCCCGGGTGCAAGATTGTGTGACATGGACAAGAGATTCTGTACCGATTATGCCGAGTGGCTTCAATCCGAACCTCTCACTCCGCAGGGAAAGCCGCTCGCACAAGCCACCGCCTGTTCCTGTTTCTGGATTCTCGGTATCATCCTGTCCGCTGCCTGGCAGAAAGGATATATAAAGAGCAATCCTTGGAAATTGCTGAGTGCCCGGGAAAAGATAGCGAGACCGGAGAGCAAACGCGAGTTTCTGACCCTTGACGAAGTCCGCAAGTTGGAGAACACTCCCTATATCAAGGAGAATATACGCAGGGCATTCCTGTTTGCCTGCTATTGCGGGTTGCGTGTAGGTGATGTTACGGACTTGTGCTGGAGCGACATATCAGTCAATGGCGGGCGACACTTCGTGTCGGTGGTGATGCAGAAAAATTCCAAACCCATACCCCTTCCACTTCCGGCAAAAGCGTTGTCATGGCTTCCTGAGCGTGGAGAACCGGAATCATCGGTATTCTCGCTTCCGTCACATACCGTTCTGAACAAGCATTTGCGTAAATGGGCGGAACTGGCAGGACTGGATAGATACCTTCATTTTCACCTGAGCCGCCATACCTACGGAACGATGCTGATAACCGCCGGGGTTGACCTTTATACCGCCAGCAAGATGATGGGACATGCCGATGTGCGCCCCACGCAGGTTTATGCGAAAATCGTTGACAGAAAAAAAGAAGAAGCCGTTTCACTGATAGACAAAGTATTTTAGATATGGCAGCAAATAAAAAATCGAATAAGTTGAAAGAGCCGGTAAGGGTTCGTACAAAGAAACTTGCTGACGGTTCTGAATCGTACTACCTTGACATCTACGTCAACGGCAAGCGGAGTTATGAGTTTTTGAAGATGTACCACCTGCCGGAAGTCAACGCGAGGGTCAGGGAGCAGAACCGCGCCACCCGTGAGGCTGTCGAGACCATAAAATCGCAGCGCATCATCGAGATTACAAACTCCAAAGCCGGAATCAGGAACAAGTCCGCATGGCAGAAACTGATGTTGGCGGACTGGCTGGAAAAGTTCTATTCCAACCAGGAACGCAAGGGCATCAAACGTATTGATAAATTGAGAAGCATCATAAAGGTCATCAACCAATACGGCAAGAACACCCGGATGGGCGACATAGACAAGAAGTGGGCACTCGGTTTCATTGGCTGGCTCCAACACACTTATAAAGGAAGACAGGAGAAACTGCTGGAACAGGGAACAGTCGTGGCCTATATCTCCCAACTCTCCATTGCCCTGAATGCCGCAGTCCGTGCGGAGTGGCTGGAGGAAAATCCGTTCATGCTTCTCTCGGCTTCGGAGCGTGTAAAGAAACCGGAATCGAAACGCCAGTTCCTTGCCATCGAGGAGGTGAAACTCCTTATTGCCACCGAATGCCGTAACATGACGGTCAAACAGGCTTACCTGTTCTCGTGCTATTGCGGACTGCGCCTGAGCGACATGGAAACCCTTTGCTGGAAAGACATCATATGCAATGACGGCAGGTACATGATTGCCACCGTGCAGCAGAAGACATCCACTCCCATCTATACACCGCTCTCCCAAAATGCCGTCAAGTGGCTGCCTGAGCGGAAAGCGGATGACAGTGACGATACGCTTGTTTTCGCAGGACTTCCGTCACGCCCGACCACCAACAAAATCCTCAAGCAATGGGTGGAGAAAGCCGGTATTGACAAGAAAATCACCTATCACACGAGCCGCCATACCTTCGGAACGATGATGATGACCGTGGGGGCAGACCTTTACACCACCTGCAAACTGATGGGACACGCCGATGTGCGCACCACGCAGATATATGCGAAAATCGTTGACAGCAAGAAAATCGAGGCGGTCAATATGGTGGACAGGATGTTCGAGCAGACAGAATCCGACCGTTGATAAAATCATTTGCTTTTATATTTGAGGACGGGACTTGACTTTTTCAGACAAATACAGTTTTGTTTTAGTCAAACCCCGTCACTTTTTCTCATATAAAGAGTAAAAGCCTTTCCTGCTTACCAAATATCGAGATTGATGCGGTTTTTTGTGAAAACTAATTTTGAGATTCACGGGTAAAAAACAAGCATTTTGAGATTAGTGTAATATTTTAGCGAAAACATTTTGAGATTAGCGTAATATGTATTACCTTTACAGCCAAAAGGTCAATATATGATATTCAAAAGAAAAATATACGATGAGCTTCTGCAATGGAAGCGGACGGATGACGGCAGGACAGCCGTCCTGATACAAGGTGCAAGACGTGTCGGGAAATCCACTATAGCCGAAGAATTTGCGGCTAACGAATACGAAACCTATTTACTGGTGGATTTTGCCGCCTGTTCTACCGAAATCCGAGAGTTGTTCAATGACGTTTCCGACCTTAACCGTATTTTCATGCGCCTGCAACTTGAATATGGTGTAGAGTTGAAAGAACGTAAATCAGCCGTCATCTTTGACGAAGTCCAGCTCGCGCCAAAAGCAAGACAGGCTATCAAGTATCTTGTGAAAGACGGCAGATATGATTACATAGAGACCGGCTCATTGATTTCAATCCGGAAGAATGTCAAGGATATCCTGATTCCAAGCGAGGAAGTCAAATTAAGTATGTATCCGATGGACTATGAGGAGTTCAAGTGGGCATTGGGTGACACGGCCACGATAAAACTGCTTCGAGGCTGTTTCCTGGACAGGATGTCATTGGGGGATGCGACGAACCGCAAACTGATGCGTGACTTCCGACTGTATATGCTTGTAGGCGGTATGCCGCAGGCTGTGGCATCCTACCTTGAAACAAACAATCTCGAAAAGGTGGATAGCGTAAAACGCTCCATCATCACCTTGTATGAAGATGACTTCAACAAGATAGACCCTACAGGAAACGCATCCAAGATGTTCCGCCAGATTCCTGCCCAGCTGACAAGCAACGCAAACAGGTATCAGGCATGGAGTGCAACGGACGGAAAACGCAATTCCGAACTGGCGGAGATTATATCCGAAATCAAGGAGTCGATGGTAGTCAATATGTCTTATCATGCCAACGACCCAAGTGCGGGAATGGCATTGCACCAAGACCCGGACAAATACAAGATGTTTGCAGGTGATACAGGCTTGTTTGTCACTCTCGCATTTTGGGACAAGAAATTTACCGACAACACGATTTATCACAAACTGCTCAGCGACAAACTAAGTGCGGATCTCGGATATGTCTATGAAAACGTCATCGCACAAATGCTGAAAGCCTCCGGACATGAGTTATATTATTACACATTCCCTACCGACAGCGGAAAGCACAACTATGAAGTGGATTTCCTGATTGCCGACGGGGACAAGATAAGCCCTATCGAGGTAAAATCTTCCGGTTATAAGGCACACGCGTCGTTGGACGCCTTTTGCAAAAAGTTTTCAGCCCGGATAAAAAACAAGTATCTGATTTACACGAAAGATATGCGTAAAGAGGAGGATGTACAGTATCTTCCGGCATATATGACAATGTTTCTTTGATTATGGATGCTATGCTATCAAATATTACCCTAAGGTTAAGTGAGATAAACACGCTTCTCACCACTTGCAAACCGGAAGATTTCTCTTTTAGTCAGGTCTTGTCATTATCCCTGTTCTACCGTGATTTCAGCGATACGAACAGCTTTGTCAATGTGGCCACCGGCTTGGCAAAGGAGAATCCCGGACAACTGTCGGAACTTTCATCCTCCCTTATTTCGGAAGCGGACAGATACCTGTCGCTTGACAGGTCGGCCTTGCAGTCAGTGGACTTCAAAGCCGTATTCGAGGAACACCTCAAACCGTTTGAACGCAGACACGAAGAAGCCAATAGAACAGCTACAAGATTGTGGCGGGAATATTCGGCGATGAGCAACCGGCTGGATTTCCTGCCGCTGGATTCCGAAGAATACAAGTCGCTTGATGTGGAATGTGATGCGGCAAAGGCAGAATATGACAAGGCTCATGCGCACGTGAACCTCTTATATAATGAGTGGCAGCAGGAGCGCGGGCGGTATTTCTGTGTGTACTGTTTCAAGCCGATGTTCCTTGACGTGCTGGTGGAACGCCTGAAAGGTATCGCGGAAAGCATCATTGCCGACATCAGCCGCATGAAGGAGGACAAGCCATGACCCGGACAGACCTGCTGCAGGAGACATCCGCGTGGATGGACACCGTTGACCTTGCCCTGTGCCTGTTCATCTATGAGGTGTGCAACGACTGTCAGTTCGAGTTTGCATCGGGCAGCGACTTCGTGAATTTCATGAACCTGAAGCCCACTTCACACCCTGTTGCCGTGCGCCCGAAAGAAAATCTGCGTGTCTGTTACATGGTGTTCTCTGTTTCGCAGACCATCCGGCCGCGCGAGCGTGGCAGGCTTTGGGCGGAAGAGTTCCTGAAACGCTGCGGCATATCCAAGTCATACTATGACAAGCACCGCAGCGATGTCTGCGGCAACGGTACGACAAAAGAGAACCGGGAATACCGCAAATCCGTTGACAAGGCCATCGAAAACGCAAGGAGGTTTAGAAGCACCCCGTAACCGCCCGCTAGTTCCCCATTTGAGATAATATATTTCTATCGCATCAGTGCGCCATACTGCTGAATACCAGTAGTATGGCGCACTGCCGTTTTATGCACTTTCCCCATTCGCTCCACATTGTGCCCCTTGGTGTCCAAAGTAACTTTGCAAACGAAACGGAAGGCAACAAAAGGCTAAATGTCAATGTATTCCGTGCTGTTGCAGCAGGACTTGAATAACAATTAAAACAATAAACGGACAGACGATATGGAAAATGAACGCAACTTGATGACCACCACCGAAGCGGCCCGGTATCTCGGAGTGAAACCGAGCTATCTCTACAAGATGATGATGCGCCGCGCAATCCCTTACTACAAGCCGGGAGGAAAGCTGTGTTTCTTCGCGAAGGAAGACCTTGATGCCTGGCTGAAACGGGTACGGGTAAAGTCGCAGGACGAAATAGACAGCGAGGCAGCACGCTATCTGGCAAACCGTGAGAAGGACAAATGATTTATCCACTTATAAAACAGAACCCAACTATATACAATGATATACCAAGATAATAACTGATTTTACATTAAATGAACAGCCAACCTTGTTAATTCGAGATTGGCTGTTTTACGTTATATGCTTTATATCAGATTATTCAGTAGGTTCAACACCAAACAATACATTTATCTTTGGTAATTTGAAATACATTCTATCTTTAATATTGTATGAATCATATAGAATTACAAAATCATTGCTTGTTGCAGGGAATAATAGCTTAACGCATGTTTCTCCTTTCTCTGAAACCCCAACATATTCATAGAAAGTGAAATCTTCGATATCGTCAATCATTTTCAGAACATCAAGAACTTCGGTTTTATCAGCATATTCAGATTTACTTGATGTCAATGTCAATTTGTCTATATCTGTATAAGGCTTAAATACACCATTCTCCTTGTATCCTATTTGCAATTGGCTACCTGCTGGTATTATTGAATTTACTGAATTGAACTTTAAAAATGTATAATTTGATGTGTTGTTATAAAAGCCAATAGGAATCATAACATTTCCTTGTATGCAGTTATCGACAAATCTAAATGTGTATGTTCCATACAATTTATCATTGAATCTCTTTTTCCATGTATATGATGTTTTATCGTAATACCAGTGAATAACATTGTTTGAATAGGTTACTGTTCCTGAGTTTTTATCAGTAAACGTAACTTTTAAAGTTTCTTTACCTGTTTTCATGGTTTTACCTATATATTGATATAATTCGCCTTTACATGGAGTTGCTTGATAATGTACTGTAAACACGTTGTTACCTGTTAGGTGTCCATCAGCATCAAGATTATATGTATATGAATAATCTTGATACATGTAATCATCAGGTTGCGATGTTCTTGCTTTGTCACTGTAAATCTTTTGACTAAATGCTGAAAGAGACAGCATAACGATTAGGGAAACTAATGAAATACGTTTCATAACTTAAAAGTTTTGTTGCTCCCCAATCCCCAAAGAGCCTTATACAAATGGAGAGGCGTGAGACTGTTAGACTTATATCAAGTGTGGGTTCTGGACTACCCTGTGTTGAATATAAGAAAAACAGCTCACGCCCATAGCTGTATGTAAACACTTAGAGTGCTATATACAAACCACAGGGGAACGTTCTTACCTATTCTCTCAACACAGTTTGAATTGTCCAGATTCACACTTGAGAAAAGAGCTAAACGCTTCCTAAAATTATGTTGTCCAAAAGGACAATACAAAGGTACTAATTTTTATTGAATTAACCATAGCCACCGGTTAACATTGAATGCGTTATCTGTCTATGTTTCTTGGAAATAAAATGTACGAACCTTTCTATTTCTCCCATTTTTCTTGTTGTGTACTTATAGGAAAACTCATCGCAATACATTTGCAGATACTTATGACTAACTACATGATATGTGCTTTTTATGCCACGTTTTAACATTGACCAAAAGCCCTCAATCCCATTTGTATGGTAGCCCTCTTTGTTTTTATAGCTACCCTTATTATGGTTAACGATTTTATGGTAGTACATATTAGATATTCCTTTATAACCTTTCCAACCATCTGTTACGACAATAGAGCCTGGTTTTATAAGTGCATAGATTAACGCTTTCAAAGTATTTCCACTTGTATCCGTAACTACAAATGAGTTAACCTTATCTTCGGTTAATAAGCCAACCACAGGAACTTTTTGTTTAAGGCTTCTACCTTGATTTTGCCAAATTTTGCCTTTGGTTTTACCGCCTACATAGGTCTCATCGACTTGCACAATACCACCGTAACTGTCTAATATGTCTTCTAATTCTCCATTTAGATTACACCGTATTTTCTGTAACATATACCACGCTGTTTTCAGAGTAACGCCTATATCTTTAGATAACTGAATACTACTAATGCCTTTCTTATGGGAGAGTAACATATGTATCTGTCTCTTATACACATCTGACGCTGCCGACGACTTAATAGGTGTAGA
>OWJK01000060.1_pt1 | contig 81872 bp, 70 predicted proteins | sample 1732911 | NCBI WGS metagenome assembly OWJK01 (sample SAMN05065767, study PRJEB22554) | human gut metagenome | biome: ENVO:2100002; feature: ENVO:00000062; material: ENVO:00002003 | host: Homo sapiens | place: USA
GACTTCATAATTTATGCACATGAAAACGCAAGATTTAAACGAACGTTTTTTACTGGCGTTTTATATAAATAACATCTTAATAATCAATGATATGAGATCAAAAGGTTTTAAAGCGAAATTTATGATGGCATTTTGGGGCTTGTTCGTTGAAGCTCATTATATTGCTGCGAACAATGATACAATGGAGGGCTCTCAAGGAATTCTACCTTTTATCATTTTACTGATAGTGTCCATATGTGTAATAGCTTTTTTGAGTTATTATATGTATAGGTTGAAGAAAGAGAATATTGCCAAAGGTGGTGAGCTTATGGCGAGAAACGATGAGCTTCTTCGGTCTGTCGATGCGTTAAGCGTAAAAAATCGGGAGATCCAACAAATGTTGGTCAATAAAATCCGTGAGACTGATAATTGGAATAGGGATAATGAGGTAGAACGGGAGGATTTGAAAAAGCGCCTTGAGGAAATGGAAAAGCTCCATAATTCGTTTTTTGTTGAAACGATTCATGAAATGCGTACTCCACTATCGCTTGTGCTTGGTTCGTTGAGTGAGTTGTTGCAACGTAAAAATGATATTGACTCTAGTGAAGCGACTCAATTATTGTCTGCTTACCGTAATACTTTGGCTCTTCAAGACCTTATCGAGCAATTGCGAAATACCCGTCATGGAGATGACGTGGCAAACCATCTTCGGATAGCTCGTTATGACATGATCAGTATAACAAAGCAGATTTGTGATTTATTCGTGGACTGGATAGCCATGAATAATGTGGAATTTCATATTAATACCCAAACCTCTGTTCTTTGGGTCTGGATAGATCGTCGGAAGATGGAGTTTGCCTTGCGTGTACTTTTATCTAATGCGTTAAAAAATACCTACCGCTTTGGAAAGATCTCGATCAATATTTCCGTGGTACGCTCGAATGGTAAGGCTTATTGTTCTTTCTCTATCCAAGATGATGGGTTAGGAGAAAGCGAAAGTACCCGTTTGGGTTTGAAACAGATCGTGGATATGACAGAATCCTCCGGCGCTATTTTCGAAGGAATTTCATCGGAGGACGAGACGGGAACCCAATATACGATATTGATTCCATTGGGGAGAAGCCATTATATGGAACGTGCCGTGGAATTCATCGAGCCAGATGGTGATCTGGTAAAGCTGAATGAGATGCAGAAGGAGGAGATCGCCGAGTTGATCCAAGTTGTTCCGAAAAAGAAAGAGACTGGGAAGAAAATGTTGGTGATTGATGACAGTGATCAGATCCGTTGGTTCCTGCGTCATGTTTTTGCCAGTGAGTATCATGTTTCGGAAGCTCATAATGGCCAGGAGGGTGTAGAGATCGCGCGAGTTGAACGGCCGGATTTTATTTTATGTGACGTGATGATGCCCGTTAAAGATGGGCTTGCTACCTGTCGTGAAATCAAAGGCATCCCAGAATTAGCGCAAGTGCCGGTTGTCTTGCTAACCGCAAAGGTAGAGAGTGAGGATGTTATAGCCGGCATTGAATGTGGCGCCGATGATTATATAACCAAGCCATTCGATGTAGAGGTGTTACGAAGTAAGGTAAACAGTTTATTGAAACGTAGGGATGAGATGAGACGTTTCTATACGTCGAATTCTGTAGGTGCGCATCCCGAGGGAGAGAAAACGGTAAAGAAAGATGATTCCCCTTCCAATCTTTTTATGGATGCGGTTATCTCAACGATCGAGAAACATTTGGATGACCCTAGTTTTGAGGCGAAGATTTTGGCGGATTCTTTAAACATGAGTCTCCCTACATTATATAGAAAGATAAAACTCTACTCGGATAGTAGTATATTGGAGCTTACCCGTATGGTACGTTTGAAGAAAGCCGCCGAGCTGATCAGTATGCAGCGATACTCTATCCAAGAGGTTTCGGAAATGGTCGGCTTCAACGATACCGCCACTTTCCGTAAGCGTTTTACGGAACAATACGGCGTCACTCCTTCACAGTATCTGCCGGGTAAGAATTAATCGTTTTGCCATTTCCCGAATAATCGTCGGGGAATGGCAAAATTTTTTATTTGTTTTTTGAAACGATATTTTTCAACCTCTTTTTGATAGCCTTACAACGGTGCTAATCAGCCCGAAAATATCCCGAATGAAAATTTATAGTTTTACCTCTTATTTATGAAAGTAACACCTATTTACTTTTTTTTATCGTCCAAATACCTTTGCAATGTCATTAACGAACAACAGATTGGTCATGGGGAAGATTTGAACAAAGAGTTCTTGTTATGTGACTGAAAACTTAAAAAGCAATTGAGAAAGAAAGGTTTATATAAAAGATTTATTAACTCATAAAATTATATGTATATGAAACTTAGAAATTTATTATTCGGGACAATGATCGCTTGCGTGTTCGCGGCGTGTTCAAACGAGGATGATCCTATCCCTAGCGTGGATCCGACACCTACACCGGAAGCAGGCACCGCTGATCTTACGATTGTGGTGAAAAACTTAACAAAGAGCACACAGACAAAAGCCGGCGAGGATGAGAACGCCAAGGAAGGCGAAGCTAAGATTTACAATTTATTTGTAGCCCTTTATAATGAAGACGGAACATTCTTACAAGTTAGTGATCTTACAGCTAATGAGGATGAAGAGGTTACTGATTCAAACAATGAGATTCAGTTTAAGGGATTAAAGGCTGGTGCTTCTTATCGTGCTTTGGCTTTCGCGAATGTTCCAAAGGATGCTCTTACCGCAACCGCTAACTCTTTTGAGTTGACATCTGCTTACTATGTCTTTTCCGGAGAAGGAGCGAATGGGTTACCTATGAGTAGTGGTATTAGCCCTAAATTCACTCTTGCCGAAGGTGAAAATTATTATGGTTACTCAAACACTACAGGAGGACACAGTATTGAATCTGGAAAACCTTTAGGATTAATTAGAAATGTGGCTCGTGTGGAATTGAGTGCCCTTGATTTGGATATGACTAAAGTCAAGGTTGATGGTAGTCAAAAATACAAATCAGGAACGATTAAGTTTGTGCCTAAGGATGTTTTTGTATTACATGGTCGTACAAAAGCTAAGGTGGCAGACCAAAGCCAAAGTAATACAGAGTGGTTCAATCTGCCAGATAAGGTTTGGGGTAATATTGCCACTACTTATGAAACTGCTGATGGAGATGATTATTATTCCGGGACTAACTCTAGTAACTCATTCGGCCGTTTTGCTGGAACTGTCGATGCTGCTAATTATATAAAGGCATTGAGTACAGCAGAAACAACATATACTCAGAATTGGGATGGTACTGCTATTACCGGAAGTAAAGCAATTACTCTTGCTAATTCTTTATATTTTTATGTGTTGCCTAATGATCAGACAAAAGCGGCCAGAGAACAAGAAGATCCGGAAGAAGAAGGCCCGGCTTCCGTCTTGGATAAAACAACTTTGGCATCCGAATTGGTAATCAGTGGTGAAGTTTATATAAAAGCTATAATGAACGATAACACATCTTGGACATTCGGCGAAGAGAGTACTCCTGTATTGCGCTATTGGCCGATAAAGATTGGGATCGATGGATTAGATAGTGAAGACACATATTATGGTCAGGTACATAGAAACGTGGTTTATAACATTTCTGCTACTATCGCAGGTAATGGTTATGCAGATCCTACTCTTCCTAAGGGGGATCCTACAGCTGACTTGTTTGTAAAGACAATGGTTATGAACTGGGGTACAGCCACTCAAGCTCCTGTTATCGAATAATACTTATTCTTTGAATAATAATCAAAAGGCATTCTCTATCAACAGGGAATGCCTTTTGTTATATATATCAATGTCCGTTGGCTGAATTAGAAAGTTAAAAGATTTATGTTTAAGAAGTTGTTCTCCCCGGACACGCACCAGACATCGTTCTATGTGTAAATAATCTAAATCATCTACCATATCTACCATTATTTATGTAATCTTTTGATTGTAAATAATTTATCTTATGGTGGTAGATAGTGAACATCTACCACTACAAACTTCGATCTACCATCATTAGGTTACCGGAAAGATTAGCACGAACAATTACTACTAACGATAAATAATGTATAACATTCTGTATTTCAATAAATAATAGTTTTTGCATAGAAAAACAAAAGTTTTGCTATAGAGAAACTTTTGTTTCTTCAGTATGAAATAAAAGTTTCTTCAGTATGAAACCACTAACTTCACCTATTGAAACTCTTATTGGCTTTAATCCCTTTGTCTGTCTCTTATGAAATCGTCAAATACTAAATATACGAGTCCGCAAGCTTGAGAAGTGATTTTTTTTGCGTTTCCCATTAAAACATGGTAGATGCAGAATGAAAATTGTAGATGTTATTCCATCTGCAACCACTATATAACATATTTATTTACAATAAGTATGAGGTTGAATTGTAGATATTGTAGATGTTCTCATGAAATAATATTCCGGCTCTTAGGTTCAAGACATATGGGATCGCTATCATAAGGAAAGGATAGTAAATTTTGTAGTCTCCGAATCAATTTATAACCAGAATTATATATGCAAAAAAGGCACTCCCGGTAAAAGGAATGCCTTTTGGTTGTTATTCAGAAAATAGATATTATTCGACAACTGAAGATTGATTTGCGTTGCCCCAATCAAGAACCTTTGTCTTAACAAACAACTCAACAAAGTCTGTTGGAGGAACAGTAGGATCATCATATCCTCTACCGGCTAAAGTTGCGTCAATACTGTAAATTATATTACGATGGATCTTTCCATCCTTTAAATACTCAGCCGTAGCTGCTGCCATTTCATTCGTCGCAGCAATTTTAATAGGCCAATATGCTGTTTTCTCCGCATAGTTGTATACTGCATCACTTCCGCTCTTTTTAGCATTTTCGAGCTTATAAGTACCTTTAACTACAATTTCAGTTGCAAGATCCTCTGGTTTGAAATTTTCAGCACCATTCATTTCACGAGCAGCCTTAACTTGGGGATTTTCGAACACATAGAATTTAGGGGCGATTGTGATAGTCGCAGACACACCATCTTCAGTTGCGATATTCTGTACCAATGCGGTGGCTGGTAAACTGGCCTTGTATCCTTCAATAATAGAACCTCTCATATTCGTAAACATAGCGTCATCATTCACGAAATCTCCTCTATAACCTGAAGCATAATCTGTAGCATTAGCAGCATAAGTTGCGGACACATTACCCCATACGGTATTGCTAACGACATTCCACCAGCTATTGCCATTACCCATATCTGCTGCATTGGACTTCGTCCGCCCATGCATGATGAATACACATTCTGGTACAATCGTCGCAATTCCTTCAACGTATACATCTTTTGCAGCTCTAGTCATGTCTAAGCTAAGTCCCGTAAAATCAATGCGCGCTACATTTCTTATCAAGTACAAGGGATCTGCTACAAGAATATGTTCACCTTCTCCCGCTGTTTTAGTATATCCATAATAGTTTTTACCTGCTTGTAAAGTGAATGGATCAGACAAACCACTACTCATTGGTAAATAGTTTTCTGCGAATCCGGCAGCTGGCATCGTATATACAGGAGATACAAAGTTGTCAATTGTTGTACCAGCCAGTGAGATTTCAGGCATATTAGCAAATGCGATAGCACGTAATTGCGCACCTTCTGTCAGTCCGGCAAATTGAACCTCATCATTATCCGCAGCAGCATCCTCATTGGCAATATCAGAGGTTGAAGCGACAAGCGCTCCAGTTTCAGCATCATAAAGAGCAACTGTTAAGTTTGTAATTTTAGCTTCATTTTCAGTCTGTGTCCCCTCCGCTGCAGCTTTAGTCAAACTTCTAGCCACATTTTTCACAGAAATAGTCAGTGTTGCGTTATTTTCCCCTGTTTGCGGTTGATCCGGTCCTACGATAGGATCATCCTCGTTTGAACACGCCGCGAACACGCAAGCGATCATTGTCCCGAATAATAAATTTCTAAGTTCTATTGGGGAATGGTTATAGGGGGTTGTTCTTTAGTTGATTAGGCTTTTGTTGTGTGAAGGGAAGTAACAACTCAGTAGTATTAATTACCCTCAACGTTACTTCTTTAATCGAGGTTTTTATTACATTTGCCGTATGATCTCCCGTCAGGGCGAGACTCCGTTGGAAAAAACAATTTATGTATTGAAGAATATGAAATCTATTTGATATGTCCCCATTTAAAGAAAAAGAGGCATACTTCCGACGCTTGCTCGACGTAGCGAATGTGAATGCCTTGTCCCCCAAGGAGCGTGCGACGTACGATGAGAATCTGAAGATCTACCGTGACTGGAAGGCCACGATGGAGTACGCCGTGGAGGAGGCGGAAACAAAAGGTAAAGCAGAAGGTGAGCGTTTGGCTACCCTACGCAACGCTCGTAACATGAAGAAAGCCGGTGTCGATCTTTCATTAATCGCCGAATGCACGGGGCTTTCGTTGGAAATAATACAAAGTCTCTGATCTGATAAGCCAGTTGCGGACTGAAACTATAGCGGATGACACGGATCTTGGGGAGAAGTATCTTTCTTGATCCGTGCCATACGAATCTGAAGTAATATCCGTCTCATGCGTCTAATACGCCATTAAACCGGTCTATTGCCTGTCTTTTACTAGCATCGATGATTTTCGCGTATACTTGTGTGGAGATGATGTTCTTGTGTCCTAGTAATTTACATACTGTATACAAGTCAATGCCAAGAGCTAGTGAAAGAGTGGCGAAAGTATGGCGGGCTACGTGGAATAAGATAGGCAAACGGAGCACCGGAAACGAGAAGAAATGATAACGTAATCCGTTGGAAACTAACCATTTCTCTATATTCTTCCACTTATAAAAAAAGCAGGAAAGTGGAGATTATTGAAGATGTTCAGTTACCAAACCGTTAGCAGGTCTGTTACCGAAAGGAAACGAGGTAACGCGAAGAGGATCGGATAATTTAAAACGCCGATATATTGCACTGATTGTCATTATTTTGCATACCGAAGAACGCTTATAAAACAGGTAATTTTGCATCTAAAGTTATAAGCGTATGAAAGTAGAAAAATTCAAGGTTTTGCTCTACCTCAAAAAGAGCGGACTGGACAAGTCGGGCAAAGCTCCGATAATGGGACGCATCACCGTGAACCGGACGATGGCGCAGTTCAGCTGCAAGCTCTCCTGCACTCCCGGGCTGTGGAATCCCCGTGAAAGCCGGCTGAACGGCAAGAGCAGGGAGGCGGTGGAAACAAATGCGAAAATCGACAAGTTGCTGCTTGACATCAATGCCGCCTTCGATTCCCTTCTGGAACGCAAGGGGGAATTTGACGCAGCTTCCGTCAAGGATGCCTTCCAGGGCAGCATGAAGACGCAGATGACCCTGATGAAAATGCTGGATGCTCTCAGGGATGAGGTGAAGAGCCGTATCGGGATAGACCGGGCAAAAGGTACCTATCCGGCATACGACTTTACCTGCCGTACCATGCGCGAGTTCATTGAAACCAAATTCAAGACGAAAGACCTGGCCTTCGGGCAGCTTACGGAACAGTTCATCCACGACTATGAGAATTTCATCCTTGACGAGAAAGGGTATGCCGTGGACACTGTACGGCATTACCTGGCAATTCTCAAGAAAACGTGCAAAAGGGCTTATCAGGAAGGACACTCCGAGCGGTTCATGTTCCAGCACTACGTCCTCCCGAAACAGACCGTCAAGACTCCCAAGGCACTGTGCCGTGAAAGCTTCGAGAAAATCCGTGACGTGGAGATAGCCCCGCACCGCACGACCCACCGTCTGGCAAGGGACCTGTTCCTCTTCGCCTGCTATACCGGGGTCGCCTACAGCGATGCCGTGACCGTCACCCGGGAAAACCTGTACACCGGCGAGGACGGCAAGCTATGGCTGAAATACCGCCGTAAAAAGAACGAGCTCCGCGCAAGCGTGAAGCTGCTGCCGGAAGCCGTCGCCCTGATAGAGAAATATCATGATGACAGCAGGGACACGCTGTTCCCGATGATCCACTATCCGAGCATGAGAAACCACATGAAGGCGCTGGCCGTACTGGCAGGGATAAAGGAGAACCTGTGCTACCATGTCGGACGCCACTCGTTCGCCTCGCTCGTCACCCTTGAAGCGGGCGTTCCGATAGAGACCATCAGCAGTATGCTGGGGCATAGCAACATACAGACGACCCAGGTCTATGCCCGCGTCACCCCGAAAAAGCTCTTCGAGGACATGGACAGGCTTATCGAGGCTACCGGAGATTTGAAACTTGTTCTATAATCCATAAACAATGAGAATCATGAGAAGTACCTTTTCCATACTGTTCTATATCAACCGCGGCAAGATAAAGGCTGACGGAACCACGGCGGTCATGTGCCGCATCACCATAGACGGCAGGAACACCGCCATCACCACCGGGATATGCTGCAAGCCGGAAGACTGGAACGCCAAAACCGGGACCATACGCACGGTAAGGGAAAATGCCAGGCTGCAGGAGTACCGGAAGTACATCGAACAGACTTACGAGGAAATTCTGAGGACACAGGGTGTCATCAGTGCGGAGATTATCAAGAACCGGGTGACAAGGCAGTTCGTCGTTCCGACACACCTGCTCCGGATGGGCGAGATAGAGCGTGAACGTCTCAGGATACGTAGCAGGGAGATCAATTCCACCTCCACCTACCGGCAATCCCAGTATTTCCAGAAGTACCTGACAGACTACCTTGTTTCACTGGGAAAGAAGGACATCGCCTTTGAAGAAATAACGGAAGACTTCGGCAAGAATTACAAGGCATTCCTTATCAGGAACAAGAATTTCAGTACCTCGCAGACCAACCGCTGCCTCTGCTGGCTGAACCGCCTCTTGTATTTTGCCGTGGACAACGAGGTCCTGCGCACCAATCCGGTGGAGAATGTCGAATATGAAAAGAAAACCGCACCCAAGCACAAGTATGTCACCCGTGAAGAGATGAAAAGGATACTGGCCATGCCCCTGAATGAAGGACGGGCGGAACTGGGCAGGCGTGCATTCATCTTCTCCTATTTCACCGGACTTGCCTATGCCGACATCAAGCAGCTCCATCCGTGCCATATCGGAACGACGGCGGAGGGAAGGCGGTTCATCCGCATCAACCGGAAGAAGACCGGAGTGGAAGCGTTCATCCCCCTGCACCCGATAGCCGAACAGATACTGTCCCTGTACAATACCACCGACATGCACAGTCCCGTATTCCCGTTGCCGAGCCGGGATTCCATCTGGCATGAGATACGGGAAATCGGCGTGATCCTGGGCAGGCACGATGACCTTTCGTACCATCAGGCCCGGCACGGGTTCGGGGTCCTGCTCATTTCAGAGAGCGTATCCATCGAGAGCATAGCCAAGATGATGGGACACTCCAATATTTCTACCACACAAGGGTATGCCAGGATAACGGAAGAAAAAATCTCAAGGGAAATGGACAGACTGATGGAAAAGAGAAGCCGGAGCCGCACACATTCCGGCTCTGACAGCCAATAACCATTTCGCAGCCGCCTGCTTCCTCGCCGTCCATGAAGTTAGTACAGACTTCATTGAAAGTGAAAAGGTCGGGCGGCCGTGCCGTTTCGGGCAGAATCTTCCTTTGCAGGCAAAGCGTATTCAGCCCGAAAACCTTTCCCCTTTCACGTCTGTACAAGGAAGGCTGACGGCAGCGGAAACAAGCGACCGACGGAAAAGTCGATACAACAAAAAAAGAAACAGCATACAGACAGTAGGAAACTACCGGTCCGTATGCTGTTCTGATTTTCTATAGGAGTGTATAGGAGGGCGTTTTTTTGAAAGAGAAGAAAAAAGGCAGGCGGCAAACTGCGCTCCCTCCAAAAAATCAATCCTTTTTTTCGACCTGCCAATATCCGCCCTCCTTGTCCGGCTGAACTGCTTCTGCCTTCATTCGCTGTTTTTAGAGAAAAAATTCTGAGATATAAGGTATCACAAGTGATTTGACAACATACATTTAGCCGGTGTCCTCCTTATATCTGCTGCATTGTGATTTCATTTTTGTATTACTTGCCATTGCCATTATTGTAAATGACATCCAAAAATTCTTCCGCAAGTCTTATATCTTTAATTCTTATAATATTGTCTTCTTCCGTCGGATAGCCAAGGATATTGATACTGCCATACCAGACGGAGGATTTGTCCATAATACATGAACATAATGATAATTCAGGTACAATCTTTACGAACAGCCCCTGTCTTCTGAGATAATCCGACTGCCCGTTTCCTGTCAATGTAAGAATGGCCACTTCAATACCGTCTCTTTGGAGTTCTTTCAAGATATTGACAAATTTATTTCGTTCCATATGATAGAGCTTAGGGGAAGATATCATAATGGATTGTCTTGAGGCTTTTAATTCTTTTATAAACGGCTGACAGAATGTTATGCCGTTGAATATCTGTTCTTCATGCGGAGACGACTGTAAACCTTCGGTTGCATCAAACAATGTCTGACAATCCTTGGAAAGTACCCGATAGCCGATGGCGGAATAGCCTTTGAGCCTCTTGCGATACATGCTCTCACAGACAGGTTCGTGTATATCGATATAATCATAGATACGGACATCGGCTTTTCCTTCGTTCTCCCGGTGCAGACGGCCTGCATACTGGGCAACCAACCCTTTCCATGATATGGGGAGGGCTAAAAAGAGCGTATCAAGCCGGGGATAGTCAAATCCTTCTCCTACATATTTTCCGGTAGCGACTATTACAAGAGGGGAATTTTGCGGAATGTCATACAATCCTTGCAGGATTTCACGCTTGCTTTTGGCTGTTCCTTCTCCCGTCAGTTGGATGACATGTGAGATATGCGGTTTTAACATTTCGGAAAGCAGCTTTACATGCGATGTCCTGCCGGTCAGGATAATCGGTGTCCTGCCTGCCGTTACTGCATTTAACACATCCTCCACGATGAGCGTATTCCGTAATTCAGACTCTGCAAGCGATTGTGACAATAAGGCGAACGACTGCCTGTTTTCAGTTACAGAGCGATAGGATGTGAATCTTGGAACAAGATAACGCAGGAATGACTGCTTCTGTATCTGGGTCTTGGCATCTGCCGAAAAGCGGATTGGTCCGCACTGCATGAAGATAATGGGTTGCAGTCCGTCCTTGCGGATAGGTGTGGCAGTAAGTCCATAGACATGATGTGCCGTAATATGTCTGAGCACATTCTCAAACGTTATGGAAGAAACATGGTGGCATTCATCCACGATCACCATCCCATATTCCCGTACAAAAGGTCTTACCTCGCCATTTTCAAAACATGATTGCATAAGGGCGATGTCAATGACTCCGTGCAAGGTGTTTGAGGTTGAATCCAAGCAGCCTATGGGAGAAAACACTTTTTTCCTGCCACGTTTTCTTGACGTGGCAGGCTCGGCAAATTCTATCTCAAGAAAGTCGGTAAGGCGTTCGTGCCATTGCAGGAGCAGCGCTTTGGAATGTACCAGCACGAGTGTGCTTACCTTTTTTCGGGCAATCAGAGCAGCTGCTGTTACTGTTTTCCCAAAAGCGGTCGTTGCCGCCAATACCCCGTTCGTGTATGGCATTAAGGAATTGATGGCATCAAGTTGCTCGTCACGTTCCTTGCCCTTGAATGCAACGGCAACAGGCTTGCCGTGATTGGTTTCATCAATCATTTCATAAGCAACTCCAAGAGATTCCAGCATAGTTGTTACGGCATCCTCACAACCGCGGGGCAGGGCGAGGTAATCATCCGTAAAGTCTGCACGGCAAATAATACGCGGAATGTTATAGGTAGAGATGCGCATTGCTTGTTTGCTGTAAAATTCCGGATTTTTGAATGCGGCTATACGCTTGAGATGATTGGCCACCTTTTCGGATATGGAGTTTAGGGGGATGTATAGTCTGTCCGATTTTTTAATTTTCAGTTTTCCGTTAAAATCTTTCTGCGTGACATCCTGAGATACAGGAAGCACCCAAGGCTTTGTTTCTGAAGAAGTTGCCAACGAACCGAAATCTTCTTGTCTGTGCCGGGCCAATAACATGTCCAAGTCATGCTCATTAAGCTTTTTTACATTGTATAAATAAGCCCATTGGTTTTTGAACTGAAGGAAGTTTTCATCCACAAAGACACTGTTTCCCATTTTCCGTGCCCTGCCTTGCAATGGAAGGGCTATCAGATTTCCGAATCCGCCTTCAGGCATTCTGTCCTGATTGGGGAAGAAACGGTCGTATGAATTGAAGGTAATATGTCCGTTGCGCTTCATGGCCTCAGTAAGGATGGCATTGCCTAATTTCCTGGCTTTACCGGCAGCAACCGGTTCTTCGAAAAATATCCATACATGCGCCCCGTTACCGGAGCGTGAACGTTCGATACTGTACGGAATTCCCCAATTCCTACAAACGGCAATGAAAGCCAGCACATCTTCCTTATATCCGCGAGTGCAATTCTTGTCATCAAAATCAGCGCAAAGAAAAGAGCATTTATTGTCAGGGGTGACAGCATATAAACCTATAACATCACACCCGTATTCATCTTTTCCCTCCAGATGGCGGTAGATTTCCCGGCTTGTCAGAGGAGCAAGGTTGCGATTCGGGCAATCCGGGCACTTGTATCGTTTCTTGTCGCAGACTCCTCTTCGCCATTCATTGGTACAGACCGGTTGATAGCCTCCCTTTCCCGTTGTCCTGCTGAACCATCTTCGTGCAAAAACATCCGTTCTTCCCTTGAAAAAGCTGCTGAACAATGCTATTTTCTCATCAGGCGTGAAATTGACAGAAGGAAATATTACAGGAGAAAAAATCGGCTCCTTATCAGAGATTTCCGATGCAGAATACGCAATGCCGTGTTGAAGAAGAATTGATTTCAACTCTTCGTTCTCGGCAAGTAATGCATTATATTTCCTGACAAGCGTGTCGTATTTCTTTTGCAGCTCTTCCATCCCGTTATGCTGCCATCAGTCCGCAAAGCAAAGCGATTCCGAAACTTAGAAATGTTCCGGCAAGGACATATTCGGTTTTTGCTGTATCCGTATCCTTGAACCTCAATATGGATTTTGCGGCTATGATAAAACCGATTGCTTCATACCTGCCTATTATTACAAATATGATTGTGAGAATACGTTCCAGGTTTCCTATCAATGCTCCGGCATTTTTGATATTCTCACAGGATAGTGTTTCTCCGATTTGGTACCTTTTCAAAACCAGCTTGATCAGGACATTGGCAGGTTTGATGCACAACAGTACCGCCAGTATGAATAAAGGCATGGAGAAGTTCCCGGTATAATCCACAAATTGTACAGGCAATTCAGTGGTGATATCAAACTCGGTAGCCACAGCAGCCAATATTGCCAGATGTGCAGCCTGGTCAAGGACAAAACTCCACAATCCTTTGGGACAATAGGCTTTGACAAGGTCAATGGCCAGATGTGACAGGGCAATGGTCAAGGCATAAAACCCGAAATCGCTGACCGGAACCAAAGCCCATGATACTACAGCTACAAGAAGCGAATGTACATACAGGAAGCAGCTTCTGAATTTCTTTTCCTCTTTCTGTGAGCAGTATTTGTCATTTTGCAGGTAGAAATCGGCTATGACGTGCCCCAACAGCAAACTTAAAAACAGCCAGCTATTCATATTCGTTAAAATTTATCTGTTCAAAATACTTCAAGGCTTCCTCTATGCAATACCATTTTGTAGCCGATGAAGCCTTGTTTACACCGGATTGTGATATTCCCAGATTTCGGGCTATATCCGTTTCCTTCAATCCAAGCAGTTTGTAATAAATGACCTCGCTTTGGCGCAGGGTCATGTCATTCATGATGGCATCGGTCAGCAATGCGATCGTCTGTAAGGGGCAGGATAATTGTCTTTTGCTTGTACATACAGACAAAGTTCCTTTATTCAAGGCATTCATTCCCTCAAGTGAACGCCCCGACATATAAATGGACTCGCCATCCCAAATGCCCTGTTCCGTGTCCACTATACGCATGTTTCCAATACCGATAGCCATCCTGATACCATATGTCTGAAAGCTCTTCGCTTTCCTGTTTTCTGTAATCGGGAAAGACTTGATGCATGATTTGATTACAAGAGCTATACGAAAGACATTGGATACATTCTGCATTACACATTCGATATAATCGCCTTTGATTTGACGACCGTAAAAATCCGGGTATTTTGTTTTGAGCAAAGCAAACAGTGCCTCTATCCTTTGCTTTAGTCTGATAGTTTCATCCACGGATAACGAAGTGGATGAAACTATATCTGCCGAAATGGTTGCAAACATATTACTATCTATTGTTTTGGCTGTAAAAGTATGAATATAATTTGGCATAGCCAAGAAATATACCCTAAAAATGGTATAGTATTACGATATACCCAATAAAGGGTGTATCTGTATTGCATTACAAAACCAATCCGCACCACAGGTTCACTAAATGATGCGGATTCAGAAATAAAGAGTTGAACTTGGCGGATACCCATAATACGGGGTAATATTACAACCTGGTTCTACCATTCTGACAGTACGCCTCCTTGTACCCGTCCATTAACGTACGTTCAATGTCGGAAGCCCTGTACAGGATCCTGCCGCCTATCTGAATATAGGGCAGTATGCCGTTGTTTCGGTAATCCTGAAGGCTCCTGCGGCTGACCTTCAGTCTGACGGCCAGTTCCTTGTCAGTGTAATAACGTTCCCCGTCCAGGGACGGCTTGTTGTTTTCACGTATTTTCTCCACCTTTTCCGATAGTTCTTCCAGCGACGAGAGGAAAGCTCTCACGCGTATGTCGTTTTCCGGTGTCAGCAGCCGGATATTGCCATTGTCATTCATAAATCAGATATCTGTTTGTTGGTTGGTTAGTTTGTTGGTTTGTTTGTTTGTTGCTTACATTGCATATTCTTTCCTTGCCGGCTGTTATACACCGTTTCATTTCCGTCACGGGAAAGATGGACTTCACATCCTCCGGTCTGTAATATACCTTGTGGCTTATTTTGGTATAAGCCAGCGTTCCGTTCTCCCGCATCGTCTGCAAGGTTCTAGGGCTGACGCAGAGCAGCCTGCACACGTTATCGCTGTCAAGCCACTCCTTTTCTCCCAAGTCCTCATGTTCCCGGCAGAGGCGTTCCACCTTTTCCGCAAAAATCTCGAACCCCGAAAGCATCCTCTCAAAAGTTGCCTTCTCTATGACCACTACTTCCATAATTCCTAAATTTTAAGTTTGACATTTGTTTTTTACTATAGCCGGAACGGCGGACAGATGATACCGGAAAGGGTTTCCGGTGTCCGTAAAAGCGTTCCGGAAGCGAAGAAAATAAAAAAATCAAGACGGGCTGCAAACCGGACGAGAGGTGTCACCGGCAGACATCTTTTTTCACCGCCAGGGGATAATTACGGATGGTAAGAAGCGGAAAAGGACACACTTATTTCTTTGAAGCAAAGGTAGCCGTTCCCCACCGGAGCGCAAGGCCGGGCCCTGCGGGTCGGCGGGGAAAAAATCATCCTCGCGCTCTGCGCTCCGGTATTTTTTCCTGCCGAGCCTTGACACTTTTCCGGAGGGAGAACGGCTGTAAGGCATTCAAAGAAACAAGAGTGCCCGCACCACGGGCCGGATGTCTAACAGATAAATGGAAAAAGGATATGGCAACAAAAGACGTGAAAGAATTCAACGGATGGTTTAACCGTTCATACGCAAGACTGAAAGAGAGACTCTCCATCTATGGAAAAATCGACGAGGACGCATTCCATGACGCCTATCTGGCAGTCAGGAAGCAGGTCATGTTCGCAAGTGGCGGGATCGAGGACCCGGAATCCTATTTCTTCGGATGCTACCGGAGAATCCTGCAGTCGGGCGCAAGGGATGAAAGCCGTTACGACAGCCCCGGAGACGAATATTTCGCAAGACTGGGCGAGACGGACTGCACGGAAGAGACAGAGGAACGGGAAGAGATGCTTACCGGATGCGACAGGCTGGTAAGGGACATACAGAAGTTCCTCAGGCGGCATTTCTCCTATGAGGATTACAGGATATTCATGCTGCGGTTCTACGAGACCGGAAGCTCGTTCCGCACCATAGCCAGGCACATGGGCGAGAAGACCTCGGTGGTGACACGCAGGGCACAGGCGATGATGGAATCCATCCGGGCAAACCGGAAGTTCATCGCCAGAAGAAGGCTGATCATGGCCGGCGAGGCGGCATGAAAGACAATAAATGTATCACTCTAAATAGAATCGATTATGAAACTGACAGTTTATGACAAGAGCAATTCCCATCCGGCACTGACCTACAAAGGCAAACGGATCATCACGGTATGCCGTGACGGCAGCATGTACCTGAGCCGGATACTGAGCAGGGAACTGAGCCTGCACGCAGGAAACAGGCTGTGTATCGCCAGGGACGAAGACAGGCCCAAGGACTGGTACATGTTCGTCTCGGATGACGAGAACGGCTTCACGATCTGGAACGATCCGCGTTGCGCCCGCTTCTCGAACAGCTTCATCGCCGGCATGATACTTGATACGGCAAAGGTCGAGAAATCCGCAGGATTCATGGTGGCGAAAGAGCCGGTGAATGTGGACGGCAGGCTGTGCTACCGGATAATACTCGACAACCCGATACCGAAAGGGGTAAGTGTAAGGACCACCGGTACGAAATAAGCCCGACACCTGAAAGAAAAAGCAAGGGGCATCTGGAGGAAGGAAGAACAACCGACCTCCGGGGGTCCCTTTTTTCATGCGGCCGCAGGCAGAAGGAACGGGATGGATTTTCATTTTCTTGAACGGTACGCCTCCCTATAGCCGTCCATCAGGGTACGCTCTATGTCGGAAGCCCTGTACAGAATCTTGCCGCCCACCTGAATATAGGGCAGTATGCCGTTGCTTCGGTAATCCTGCAATGTCCTGCGGCTCACTTTAAGCAGGTGCGACACCTCCTTGTCAGTCAGCAGCTCATCGCCATATACGGGAGGTTGGCGTTGGCTGAACAACTTTTCGAACGAAGCCAGAAGCCGGTCGAAATTCGAGTGGAATTTACATACCCACTCATGGTCTTTTTCTCTGATTTCACTACTCATACGGTTTGTCTTTAATTGATACTTCAACTGCTAAATGCTTTTGCCTTTCCATTTCGCCTCTTTCCGTCTCTCTTCCACATCCACAATGACCCGTTCCACGTCTTCCTGACGGTAGTAGGTGCGGTTGCCAATCTTGGTAAAGGCGAGTGTGCCGTTGTCACGGAGGGTCTGCAATGTCCTCGGGCTGATACGCAGTTTCCGGCAGACGGCATGACTGTCCATCCATCGTTCTGCCTTCTTCTCCCCGTGCTGTCGGCAGAGGTCATCCATCCGCTGCACGAAGTAATCCAACTTGGCAGCCATCTCCTCAAAGGTTCTTTTTTCAAAACTTACTATTTCCATAATCTCATTGTTTACTTCCATTTGATACTGTTTCCATCTTGTACCGCCAAGGCAAAGCCGGCTTACTGCCTTATCCGATACATCTGACAGGAGGGAACAAGTGGCATGGCTGCAGCAAGCCACCGGTCTGTCTTTCGTGTTCCCGGTACAAATTAAAGCAGTAATAATCACACTGCAATGGATTTGCAGACGGCTGACGGTCTGTTTCATCATCTGTCATCATGTTGCATGGCCGGTGGACAGTATGACCCGACTGAGCAAAGCCGCCATATGATTATTACTGCCTGAACTGACTGTAGCAAGTATACCGGTACGATTGCAACGGGTTATCCTATATCCGGTAAAGTGTCCGTTGGATTCAGTCTCCATACTGCCATGAAATCATTGTCCGATTCCATGGACGCCCGTGCGGGTGTGGCAAATCACAGCAGTCGCCACCGTTTGTCCGGTGCATATAATGCAGAACCGGTCATAATTGCCACACTCACTCCATTTGCTTGACACAGTGCACTATACACACTTTCTTTGCTGCCGATAACCGGTCAAGGTACATACCAAGACCACTGTATTGACTTATTAAAATTCAAAGATTATGGCTACAAGAAAAAGCTTTGACAAAGAGCGGTGGGAAGCTATGACAGGTATGGAAATGTCACAGCTCCTTCCTGAGTGTGAAAACCCTGAAAGTGCAGGAGAGGTTACTGACCATGCCGGGAATGAAATCCTGCCGACAGTCACGGAACAATCCGGGATCCAGGAGCCGGCAGAGAAAGACGGTTCCGCTCCTGCATCCAAGTGCCGGATTAGTGGCAGGCAACGCAGGCTGTCACTGGAAGAGTACCGCAGCACATTCCTGCAGGTTCCCAGAATAGAAGACCGCAAGCCCGTATTCGTGAGCTGCGAGGTAAGGGACAGGCTGGACGAGTATGTCCGCAAGCTCGGAAGCCGGAGGATGAGCGTTTCAGGACTGCTGGAAAATATCGCCCGGCAGCATCTTGAAATCTATTCGGAAGACTTCGAGCGGTGGCGCAAACTGTAAAAGACACCCGGTGCAAAATCCATCCGCATCATGGAATGATGACATTCCTGCATTCAGAACCCGCCAGAGGCGGTCAACGGACGGAACATCAGTTTCGGGAGTTAGCGAGGTTATCTTTCGGGCATCCCGAAAAACCTCGCCCCACTCCCGAAGAGTGGAGGCAATCCGCTCCCGACGGTCGCAGATTGTAGAATAAACCGATACAGTAAAATGAATAATCAAAATGTACACAGTAACATGAATAACCCAAAGGACATAAAGCCAAGAGGCAGACCGCAGGTCGGAAGTTTGAGAAAACTCTCAAAATCCGTCACGGTAAAATTCTCCAAGATAGACTACGACCGCTTGTGCCATAGAAGCAAACAGGCAAACCGAAGCCTTGCGGAGTTCCTTCGAGAATCGGCTTTCAATGCACAGGTAGTGGCGAAGCATTCGATAGAGGAGACAACCGTAATGCGCAATCTTGTAGGAATGGCAAACAACCTGAACCAGCTGACAAAGCTGTCGCACCAGATGGGATTCCATCGTACACAAAATATGGTTGTGGAACTGCTGCTAAAACTTAAGGAAATAATGTGGCAATACAAGTCATCGGAAAGGAGGCAACCATGATTGGCAAGATAATGAAAGGCTCATCCTACGGTGGCACTGTGCGCTATGTAATGAGCAAAGACAATGCTGAAATCATCGCTTCCGACGGTGTCTTGTTGGAAAACAACCGTGAAATAACGGACAGTTTCAATTATCAGCGTATGCTTAATCCGAAGATTAAACGCCCTGTCGGGCACATAGCCTTGAGCTTCAAGCCGGAAGACAAGCCTAAACTGACCAATGAGTTTATGGCTAAAATAGCGATGGAATACATGGAAATGATTGGAATCAACAATACCCAATTCATATTGGTACGGCATCACAATACCGACAATCCCCATTGTCATTTGATCTATAACCGCATCGGATATAACGGAAAGGTAATCTCTTCCCAAGGCGATTACAAGCGGAATGAAATTGCCACCAAGAAGTTAAAGGACAAGTACGAATTAACCTATGCAGAGGACAAAAGCAAGACCAATGTGAAGAAACTGCGTCCTGTCGATCGCATAAAATACGAGATTCACAATGCGGTCAAACAGGCTTTGAAATCTTCCAAAACATGGAATGAATTCAATGATAATTTGGCTAAACAAGGCATAAAATTAGAATTTGTAAAAAGAAGCCGTGAAATAAAATCCGTCAATGATATACAGGGTATCCGCTTTGCCAAAGACGGGCTGACATTCAAGGCTTCGCAAATCAACAGAAATTTCAGTTTTGTCAAACTCAATGCCAGATTAAGTTGGAGTAAGCCGGAAACGGAGTGTGAAATTGAGCCTAAAAAGCAAAAACAAGAGCCGATAATGTCGCAGGAACAACCGCAATACTCACAAGACAATGGTTTGATTGAGGGAGGTTTGGGATTATTTATGCCATCTGACAATAGCCAACAGGATGAGCAGCGACCGTATGAAGTACTTCGCAAACGGAAGAAAAAGAAGAGGAAAGGAATAGGTTTATAAGCCCAAACCGTAATCAATTATCATAATGTAGAATTTTAAAATTAATGAAAATATGAAACAAGAAGAATTTATTGAAAGCATCTACGGATGTCTGGATAGAATCGAAAACAAAATCAACAACTTATCCATGCTACAGCCAGAAAATAAAGTTTCTGAACTTAATAACATTGTCAATGAGGAATCATTACAGGAGTTAAAACAGGATTTGAGCACAGTTAAAACAGAGTTCAAACGTAATTTTGAGGGACTTTCCTCTATCAAGAGCGACACTGCAAATCTGTTGAAACGAGCATCCATACCGGATAAGCTTGTAGAAGTCTTGTCTTCATTAAGAGATGAATATCGGCAAAGCCGGAAACAGCAGACCGATTCATCCGATAAAATCATGGAAATAATGGCGGACATGAATACAAGACAAACACAGGAAACGGAAGAACTGAAATCTTTGTTAAAAGCAACCAATGAAAATATCAAAGGTGGAATCTATAATGAGAACCACCATAGTTTCAGTATTGAGTCGCCTTTTATATTCTGGGGCTTCAGCGGAATGTTTGCTGCGATTGTCGTCTTGGCTGTCGCTCTGTATTTTGCAAAACAGCCGGACTATGACCGCATTGACAACGACCTGAAGTACCGTTACATCAAGATGAAAGGCGAAGCATCACCAAATAGAATTAGAGACTTGGAAAATATCTTTGAACTCAACAGGAATAACAACAAGATCCGCCAAATGCGTGAAGATGTAGAAGCTTACGAAGAAGCTGTACACAAGCGAGCCGCCCTTGCCGAACAAGCCCACCTCAAAGAACAGGCTGCAAAGGAACAGGAAAACAAGGCTAAATTCATTAAGAACAAGCCCATTCAATCGGACAAATCTAAGAAGTGAGCGCATAGGAATAATGTGCAAACATACACGGCTTTTCATTTTGGATTAAATGAAAAAGCCGTGATGTCATATCTAATATACTCTCACAAATTAATTGTAATGTCGTTAATTTTATTTATCCACAAACGTCTGTTTCATCAAGGTAAGTATAAATAACCCTTTTCCAATCGGTAAGTTTCATTTTGTAATAAAACTTTTGAAAATCATTCATGCAAGAGCAAATGATTTGCATGCGATTTTGTTCATCTGCTACCATAGAATCAATGAGTAACTTAACTGATTGATCAGAAATAACATTTGAAAGGATACCGACAACTTCAACTTTTTGGGAAGGGGTTGTTGTCGGTGCTGATATTGGCATTTCTTCCTCGGATTTATCAATCTGGTCAGTTTCCTTCAATCGAGGGAAGTGTACCTTTATCATATTGAAAAAGGGAAGCATATCATCCCTCTTGAAAAGCACAAATTTATCACCATTTGAAAGTTCGGCGGAGTCAATTCTACCTAATTGAACGTTGCTTTGCAAGTCCTTGAAACTATAAAAAGAAACATAGGATTTTACGTTTAGACGTTGACGAACTTTTAGTGGGTCCCAGCAGACAAATACATCATTATCCATATCGTATCCAAGGAAAAGGAAATCTATGCCAGAAGATTTTACTTTGTCGAATATAGGACGTTGCGGTAGCTGAGCTCGTTGATCATTAAGCGGATATGGATTACCTTTGTGTGAAATACATTTGAGATAAATGTAGTATTCGTGTCCGTCAATGCTAATGTGTAAAATATCATTTCGAGAAATGATATTAAGCCCTGCATAATGTGCAAATCCCGAAAGGAATTTGTCGTATAAAGCAGCCCCTTTTAAATACTGTTGTTTCGCCATAGACTATAAAGATTTAAACAGGACACTGTCTTGGTAGAAAGAGTCGACAGGTGAAACATCGCTAAGATCTGACCGGAAATGAATGGCAGAAACTTCCGCTGGAACATTTGCTATATTGATAGAGGGTATAGAGGCGTAATCAAAGAACCGTAAACTATCAAGGCTGACATTTTCATCAAAGAACATGTTGGAAACTTCTTCGATATGCGAACCAATCGTTTGGGTTGTTTCTTCGCGGAGTTTAAACAGAACATCAACGTCAGAAATAGAAGAACTAATTTCGTCTACAAGGTCAAAAATAGTTTTACCTACTCCAGTTTGCGAAACAAACATTGAAGCGATGAGCAATCTTGATCCTTTATTAGGGTTGAGTTGTTCAAGAGAAAATGTATGTTCTCGTTTAGTCCCATTAGTAGATTTGACTTCTACTTTATCAGAACCATCGTTAAAGTCGAATTTATCCTCAGGAACAACGTGCCAGGAGCGAATAAGGTATGACGGATTTGAGGCTCGCTTAATCAAAATTAGCTCAGCCCAAAGACCTCTAACTACTTCTTTAGAAATTGATTTTACACTCGTAAAGAGGCTTATCAATTTTGATACTTCGGCTTTCAATATATTGACGGTAGGCTTGTCCTCCAACCGGCATAAAAGTAGAAAAACTACTTCCAGAAAATATTTTTGGAAGTCAGGATTTTGTGAACTTAACTGTATTATCGAAAATGTACCTTGAATATCTGACTCGGTAGTAGTGTCGGAAATGGTACATCGGCGATTAAACAAGACTTTGAAAAGTCGAAGGTTAATATCTGAAACACGCTCAGATGAAGAACAAGCGATGAAAAATATAGGGTAACCTTCCGAGGTTATGCCTAAACGATGTGAAGAAGTTTCAGAAATTACAACAGCATTAAAGCCACTCTTAGTATGAGGCCGGGCTTTAAGTTCTCTGAACTTCTCAAGCAAGTTAATATTATTCAGAGTCATCATCTTCCACAGGTTTGTCGAGCCTTATAAAATCTTCACCGATAGCGGGTGGATAGTAGAAAGCGAGGTTAAACAAATCTTTCTTACCATATTGTACTCCGGGGTCATCGAGAATAATATGGTGAAACTGAACCGATACTACAGAATTTGAGCAGAATTCTTTATCACCTGGATAAGAACCATTGTCAGCTCGACCGGCTTGAAGGTTATTAGGCTTATTCCCCTTAATTTTACGGCTACGGAAATTTCTTGAAGTTTCCGTTTGATAAGCCATTTGATAGACATCTATCGCCCCAATATTTTCGAAATCCTTCATGTATTGAAGGTATTGGATAGTAACAATTTTTCTTGTAATATTCGGTACATCCATGTACTTGAACTCACGGAAAAATTTAATAAATTCACCAATAGGTACTAATGCGTGACGATGATTTCTAATTTCGTTGCCATATTCGCTGCATGGGATAAAAGATTCTATGTGGCTGAGGAAGTCAACACAGAGTCTTTTGTTCTCTTGCATACAATTGAGTGATAACATCTGTCTCCAGCCAATAAGTTTATCTCTTACCAAATTATTAGATAGAATGTTTGTACGGGTCGGATTGAGTAAATCAGAAAGAAGCATTGTTATAGAATGTTTGCTGAACTCAGCAAGCGTATGGCATTGCTTTAAACTCGACCGCAAAACTTCTTCATGCTCGACATAAGCGGTATATTCGTCTTTACTCTTAGCACTGAGAAACACCCGGCATACGTCAATGTATGGCATCTTATATCCAAAAAATCGGCATCGTTGCTCAATGGTGTCAGCAGTTGAGCGTCCGGCAGATGTACGAGGCATATAGGATATTGAAAGTTTCTCAATAGTGAATCCTCGGTTGAGCATATCTGCACCGATTAAAATATGCCCTTTCTCAGCATTCCAATCAATGGTATTCTCGCCGTCACCTTGAACCAAATGGCATTGTGTCCTAAGTATAGTGCGCGGAATTAATAGAAGGACTTCCTCAAAAGAAGGAGGATTTTCCATGTATTGAGTTATACTATCGAATGACTGTTTAAGAGACTGGATATAGAGATCTTTGCCAGGGTCGCCTTGAGGAGCACGAAGAATTTCCAAATAATACTGTAAGTTATTTGAAATCCAGTGCTCGAAAATTTCGTTGGTATCTCTGCGACCGTCAATGTGGACCATCATAGAAAGGAATGGCTGACGCTTTTCTTTGATGACAACAATGGCTACACTGATAATGAATTGCCTTAAAGCCTCCATTAAAGAGGCTGGTATTTCAGTTAAAGGATTGCGGCTGTAATGATAAATTTCTTCATCTGGGATAATGGAGAGCAAGTTACACTCCGTATTATTGAAGAAATATTTACCACCCGTATATCCTTTGCCTGGAGTCAAGACAGTATGGTATTTGGGAGAAAGAATGTCGTTATTGTCAATAAGGAACGCCGCTTGCGGAGTGGCAGTATATTGAATATATGAATGATTTGGCAGAGTTTTCTTCAATCGTAAGATTGCGCTATAAGTTCTGCTAAAATCATCATCTTCCCAATCTTCTTTTCCTGCATTCTTCTTTGCAAAAGTGTTGAAACTTGCTTGGTCAGCCTCATCATCAATAATAATGACACCAAAATTCTTAACAATATTTTTGATTTCGGGATCTTCAAAAATCTGAGCTAAAGAATTTATATGCTTATAATGTTTAAGGATAGGAAAAAGAAGAACTTCTTGCCCTATCTCCATAAAATTCTTTATGCGGTTGCGATCTGAGATGCTTGGGTCTGTGAAAATTTTGTAGTATTCGTTTTCGTCAAAAAGAAGATCTTGACGCAAGCGAGAAGAAGTCTGCTCTTTGAGATTAGTCTTAGTGCCAGTAAGATAAATGACTATACGCCAATTATTATCAGCAGCAAGTGCTGTTAGAGTAGTGAAAGATAATGTCTTTCCACTCTGAACATAACCAACAGCAATGTTGGTTATAGATTCTTGATTACCGGGAAGAATACAATGAGAAAGAATATCTTGTGCTTCTTCTATTATTGTGAGTTTGCTGTCCTCATCAATCTTTTCTTGGCTATTTATAAACGCCATAGTGCGTTCTCCAATGGACGGCATAAAGTAGTCCTTTGGAGGGTCTTGTACTATATCAGTTATGGAAATAATTTCTGTCATATCAGGCCGAAAAGTTGATTGAACTTATTTCTAAAAGCTGTAGCCGAAGGTGTGCCGGATTGCAATAGAAGAAGTTCTGTTACTACCAAATTTTTAATAAAATAAGCTAACTGCAAAATACTGTCTTCAGAAGAAAGACAGTCTCTAAAACGTTCAAAGAATCCATTAGACAAATTTATAGTAGCATAATATTTCCCGTCTGGTTTATTTACCAAAGAATAAAGACCTTTGCTTGAACTTTCGGAAACACCATTAATAACCAATCTGAATGAAGTTGAAGCAGAGGGCTTAACCTCGGTCTCAATAGCCGGAATTTCAAATGACTCGTTTTCAATGGTCTGCGCAGTCTCTGTTTGAGAAGGGGCTTCAACAACAGTAGTTGTTATCGAAGTTTTAGCGATAGTTGTAGGAACTTCTATTGGCTCAACGGGCAATTCCATTGGCTTGGATATTTCATCAGCTATGGTTTTAACAAGTTGCTGAGCAGCCCTGGTCTTATCTGCTTGAGTTTTGGGCTTGGTGTAGTTTTGTGCCTGACCAAATAAGTCTAAAGATTTATCTCGGTCAATGTCGCCTTTAAGAATTTCAATGAAAGTAGAAAACTCATCATCGTCCTGGAAAGAACTTTTGGTGAAACTTACATCAAAGCCTTCAAGTTCCAATTCTCCAAAAATTCGTTTATAGCGAGGGGAACCTTCTTCGCCGCTCAGAATTTTTGGACGAAATTTTTCATCATAACTGCTTCCGATAACACGACCACGCCTAAACAATAGGATACCATTATTTACGGAAGTAGACATTTTTTCAAGAATACCGATGAATCCTTTGGCATAATATACACCTATCTGTTTACCAGTTTCATCATATTTAGGAGCTACAAAATTGATTTCTCTGCGCCATGTAATCTTCTCTCCATTAGGAGTTTTGTAATATGGAGCAATGAGACATTGCAGTTGCGTGTCCTCTAAAAGTTCACCATTAACAACTAAATCTAAAATACCTTCACGAATGTATTTGGAATAAATACTTGCCAAATGCTTCTTGACATATGCAATTTGGCGAGTACGTGGCTTATTCTGAGATAGTTTAGTAAGGGTTATTATAGTATAATGCTCTGATAAATTTGCAAGTTCAGTGTTTATGGGAAGTTCTACCTCTTGGTTTTCTGTTACTTCGTGAATATCAAAAACTAACGTTTTGATTTCACTTTCTCCATACGCTTTAGTCTGAACTGTCCAAAGATCGGATAACCAAATAGAGGAAACTTTCATACCCATGCCAAATTCATTGAGTCCCTTGCGGTCTAATGGAATATTGGCTAACTCAAAAGCTCTGTCGTAATTTTCGTTAGTTATACCGAAGGCATTATCAGTAATGGTAATTATATCTTGCTCTATATCAATGTTAATATCTACACGGAGTTTGCCATTAGGGTTAATGTTTTTCAGAATATCTATATGGTCTTTGAAACTCTGCACAGCATTATCTACATATTCTGCAAGAGCGTTCCATACCTTATTTTCGATGTAACGAAAAGCAGAATAGACTAATGGCTTGGTAGCTATGGAAACTTTATTGTTGTTCATCGTTCAATAGGAGTTTTGCGATACGGCGTACCAATGTTACATTTATAGCATTACCCAAGGCCTCTAAAGTTCGTGTAGATGAAAGCGAGCCAAAATTCAAGTCCTGCATACCTTGAATTGCAGCGGCTTCACGGATTGTCATATAGCGACCTTTATTTGGCTCTCCCTCAGATAGTATTTCAGTAGGTAATTTTACCCATGGGAAAATAGGAATTTGAGTACCTACCAAATTTAGTGCAGGTGCGAAATTGGGTAATTTTACACGAATACCCGAAGCTCTGAATTGGATAATTTTATCTTCAAGTGTAGGGGTAGCCGTAATACCGCAATTCCATTCCATTTTCAAATGGCTATTTTCAAAATTACGAATTTTTTCAATCCACGGATCAAGCCATGATTTGTTTCGTCCATAAAATTTGCGATTTTGTTCGATATATCTTATTTTCCAATTTGGAAATATTAGTGAAGTTGTAGTTTGAGCATAGTTGGGTAACTGTGCTATGCAATCTTCTTTTGTCAGTCCATTTATGGGTTGCCCCAATTTCCCTAACTTGCCTTGCAAATTTTCAAGAGATTGGAATGCAGGGGCTTTACTTTTGAAATCATATGTGGCTCCAAATTCCATGGCCCATATAGGGAATGACGGTATAGTATCGCCATGTGCGATAGTTTGGTCAATGAACTCTTGCCAAACTTCAAGTTGAAGCCTTGTTTCAGGTTTTAGCTTTGTTATATTAGTGTCGCTCGCATCAATAACCTTATTGATGTCGCAAAAACGCGATGCGCCTTTCTGAGCAACAGGGAAACGAAAATGGTCTAAAGAACCTTTTTCATTGGCGATAGCAACAATGAAAATTCTTTTTCGATGTTGGGGAAGTCCAAATTGATGTGGTGAAAGAATGTCGGCTTTCACATCATAATTTAGCGCAGCCAACTTTTCCTGTATTACTTTCCATGTATTGCCGTTGTCGTGATTCTTGAGGTTTTGTACATTTTCGAGTATAAGATATTTGGGCCTATGTGCAGCAACGATTGCACAAATATAGTCAAATAACGTACCTCTCTGTTTCGTGTCATTAAAGCCTTCTCTCTTGCCTGCTTGACTAAATGGTTGACAAGGGAAGCCTGCACAAATAATGTCATGTGGAGGAATGGTCTTAGGGTCTATTTGTGTTATATCTCCGAATATGGGAGTTTTGGGAAAATTTTGTTTATAAAGGGTTTGGAGGTCTTCTTTTAATTCTGATGCAAAAACACATTCATGCCCTAATGCCTGAAGTGCAAGGTGAAAGCCACCTAACCCTGCAAACAAATCAATAAACTTATAATGATTGATAGAACATGAGCTCATTTTTCCTTTTCTTTATATGGCAGAGTTCCCGATACCATAATTATATAATTGATGCTTGAACGATACAAAAAAGCGTGGGAATCTTGCCTGTTGCTCATCCCACGAATCGAGGCCTTCGCATTGCCCAACAGTCGGAACGGACAACGCAGAAAGCCCACGCATGGTATATATCAATCCCATGCGTGAACTTGTTGAAGACATACAACGTATATATACAACAAATCACGGCAGGGTACAATATACCTACCGTGAACATCTACCGTTGTCTTGTCCTTTGACTGTTGTTTGTAAGTTGCGAAGTTACGATTCGTCAAAGACAAGCGTCAAGTAAACGCTCTTTATGTAAAGTTACACCCACCCACTATCCCTCTCGGGCTTCTGCAAGTGTAATGCAATGCAAAATTACTGATTTTTTTCGTAATATCAATGAAATTTAGACACCTAATGAAAAACGAGAGAAAGCACCGATTAAAAATCGAATATTTTTTGTACATTTGCAAATAGAAAATCGTTCTTTTGATTTAATGCAAAACAAGACAGAAAGTAGAATTTCGCTCGTTTCTAAATCGTTACCTATTAAGTTGCAATCCTTTGTAAGTTTCTTGTTTTCAATTGGTAAGAAGAAACAATATGTCTTGCTACGTGAAAGGTCACTTTCTTGTTCTTGATGCCGGCGGCTAAAGTCCAGCCTTTTAATACCTGACATATAATCGTGAGGCTAGGTAGATGGAATATCAAGCCGAGCCTGTCATTGTCATTCTCATTCTCCCTTGCGGGAAGGTATTTTATCGCTTCCTCGGACAATGGGAGATAAATAGCCTCTTTCGTCTTTCTTTGTATGATTTGTAAACGGAATTTATCATTTCCTTCTTTTTGCATATCTTCCCATCTAAGAGCGGTCAAGTCGCTGATCCGGAGTCCGCAGAAACAGCAGAACAGAAAAGCCTTTTTTACCTCTGGGCATACGCAATCTGTCCGGATTAACCTCTTTAGTTCCTCTAGGGTCAAATAAGTACGCAGGCTGGTAGGTTTGTGAGGTTTTTCGTCTGTATCCAGCAAACTACAAGGATTCGAGAGGATCAGTCCTTTTTTGACCGCCTTATTGAGTGTGACATTCAGGAGCCGGTAATAACCGTGAATCGTGAAGTCGCTTTTGAGGTAGGGTTGTTTACGCAAGTGAGCGATGAAACCTTTCACGAAACCGGTATCTATGTCCTTAAGCAGGCATTGCGGCATATAGTCTCTAAGATGATTGGCCAGACTTCTTAATCGTAGGGAATAGGCTTTGTCGCCATGCGCAGATTTATCGGTGGACAATTCCGAGAGGAATTCTAAAAGTGTTTTTTTCCCGAGCCCGTTTATCATACGGACACCGTAAATCTCGTTCTGAAGATCAATGATCCGTTGTGCCTTGATACTATTGGCCAAGCGCAAAGTGATCCGGTTCTTATCACGGTCTTCAGGGAAACGTTCCGGGGTGAGGTAGAGCTTGAGGAACTCATAATACCTCTTCCCTTTGTAATAGATGTCCAGATATATGGACAGGTTCGCGTTCGACAGTTTCTTGAACCGGAGCTTTACGGGCTCTTTCGCTTTCATCTCATTCTTTTTTCTTGCCATGATTTTGCTGAATTTAAGTGATTATGTATATTTGTTACTAGGATGATCCGAGTACCACCCCGGTAGCATAAAATACACGGATTGAGCCTGTTTTTGTAGGTGAAAGTTGCAAAAGGTAGGGAAACCTATCACTTTTATGAAATTGATACATTTGTCTCTTATTATAGAGAGTTCTGCCTATCAGCACCACGATATATCCTTTCTATTTTTGTCACATATTAATGTGAGAACAAAAAATATTATACTATGAGATTCAAGAAATACATTCTTTTATCGTTGGTGCTATGCGGATTTGCCGCTTGTTCCGATGATAATGAAATAGAAATTCCAAAGGCTCCTGTCTTAGAGAAAGCTCAACTAGCTTTGGCTATCAAGAGTGAGGAAGGGGCGGTTACGAAGGCCGGAGAAACTACTCCAACGGATGCGGACGTGAATACGCTAACGGTTGGGGTGTTTGGAGTTGATGGATGGAGTGTGATATATACAAAAGATGCTACTCCTAACTCTGATGGGACAAAGGATGTCGGTCCGCAAGAAGTGTATGCGGGTGAAGCTCATGTAGTGGTTGTGGCGAACGCTGCCCCTGTTATCCAAACCGAATTGGCAAAGGCTAAGGATATAACTGACTTTATTGAAACAACAATCAATCTGTCTGACGAGACTTTGACAAAAGGCTTGACGATGAGTAGTAAAGTGCTTGACGTGACATTAGTGGCAAATACGACCAACTATATTGGTTATGATGATGAGGTTGGTGATATAACGGTAAAAGATATTTCTGGTAAGGAAGTTTATGGCGCAGGCCCGGTTCCCTTGGTTCGAGATGTCGCTTCGATCGCTTTGGCTGGTGCAGACATAGGTAATCCAGAAAATGCGAATTATGAAAGTAAGTCCTTCGTTTTGAAGGAGGTCTTTATCGCTAGTGCGAAAGGTGTATCAAGCGTAGCTTCTACTGAGGAGTGGGGGACGATCGAGAAAGATTTTTTTGGAGATACCCATTTTGGATACTTAGATTATAAGGTAGGTCTACTATTTCTAACGTCTCCGAATAATATCGACGAAGGTTCTTACAAAAAAGGACTCCAGACGAAATATGACGCATTGGCAAAGAAGCATGTTGAGAATGATCCAGCCTTGAATCATGAATTTTATGTTTACGAGAATACAAAGGGTGAGGTGAAGTCCGGTGAATCTAACGTCAATGAGGCTTATGCCAACCATACCTTATTGATCGTAAAAGGTGATTATACCTATCTCCCGCAAGGTGCGAAAGAATCTATTACGAAAGAGAATTGTTATTATGCGATTCCTGTCGGAGAAGAAGTGACGATTGATGGCACGGAAAAAAGGAGTAAGTTTTACGTCCAACGTAACTACAAATACGAGATCTCTTTAACGATTATCGGCCCCGGTTCCGAGATCCCATACGACCCGATGATCTCCACCAATGTGAGCGCATCCGTGAAAGTGGAGCCATGGAACGTGAAGACTATCCATGAGGAAGTAGAATAAAGCAATATAGGGTAAAATAATTGATAAGAAAAAATTAGGATTATGAAACACATACTGTTTACAAAGGAATTGCTTCTCTTGGTTGTGGCTTTGTTCGCTATTATAGCGACTAGCTGCATCAAGGAGGATTTGGATCAATGCTATACGCTCAAACTGAAGGTCGAGAATATCAAGGGAGACGATATAACGGAATACGGATGGATGGAATCTACCGATCTGTATATATTCGACGAGAATCTGAATTACTTGGAGAAACGTCGCTTGGATAAGAACTTTATCCGTTCTCGCAATGAGATTGTTTTGGATGGCTATACCGCCGATCGTAGTTTACGTATCGTGGCATGGGGCAACGTGAATGCCTTGGGTGAAAAGCAATCCGTATCGGAGGCCCAGACCATAGAGGACTTGAAAGTGATGTTGAAAAGCCAAGATGGTTTGGCAGTTACCCCGGACAGCCTTTATTATGGTAGCGAACAAGTGTTGACAAAAGCCGGAGGCGTAGCGAAGGAAACTGAGATCGTGATTCGTCCGAAAGTGGGTACGGTCACGATCGAGACCCGGGGGCTGCAAGAGCAACTCGGCAGGATGGGGTTGAGAAGTTCCGTGGATTGCGACTTCTACTTGAATAATACATTAAGTGGTTTTGATTACCGTGGCACGCAGATTGGCGATAGCGTATATTATAATCCGGAAGGTGCGTGGAACGAGTCCGGGGTTGAATGGATAACCCCTACTATGCAAACCGCTTGTCCGGGACAGGATATGGCTGTGTCGATAAGTGCCAATGGAGTCTCGTTAGGTTCGGCCAACGTAGACGAGAACGGTGATCCTATTTATACGAGCGCGGGAGAGAATACCCATCTGATCCTTGAATGGGATGAGGGCGGAACCTTATCCGTCCGGGCAACCGTTCGTCCTTGGGGAGTAGTGGAAGAAGATATTCCGATGCATTAAAGGGTACCTCATCATATATAATTAAGAAATACGATACGAACATGAAATTATTAGCGAACATATTTTTATCCGGTTTGGCGATTCTCGCTTGTGTGAGTTGTTCTAAAGATGAGGATCCGGTTCTTTCCTTAGAAGGCGCTAAGCTGTCCGTCGCTGTCAAGGCGTCCGGTACGGCTACGAAAGCCTATAACCCCAATGACGTGAATGAGTTGGAGGGTGAGGCTTATATCAATAATTTGGCAGTGGTAGTATTTAATGAGACCGGCACGGAACTGCTCGGTTATAAATGGGAGGCTCTTTCCGGGGCGGAACATTCCGCCATAATAGCCGATGTGCCGACAACGAAGGCTGTCCGGGCACGGATCATTGTCTTGGCGAACGTGCCGAGAGATTTATTATCTACCATTTCTACCTACGATGAGTTCCAGACTCGCTTGGTAGACCTCTCCTCGCAATCGCAAACGAACCTAACGATGAGTAGTCAAGTGATCGTTACAAAATCCGCTTTATCTGAGGAAGATAACTATTTAGGATATACGGATCTTGGCGATCAGAATGTGGATGGCATCTCCGACCCGATCCTTTTGACCCGTGTAGCCGCACGTATTGATTTGGTGAATATATCCACTCGTTTTGCCGGAACGCCGTTCGCCGGACGTGAGGTGCGAATCGATGCGGTAGGTATCTACAATATGAAGACAAAGTCTTACTATTTCAGTGAGGCGGATTGGGGAGAGACAGAGGCTCCCGATGCCGTGCGAAATTCGGAGGATACCTCGTTCGAGGATCTGTTGGTAAATGATGGCGCTTCGATATCCAATACGCCATTCGTTCATTATGTAATGGAAAATATGAAAAGCGACGATCACACGATGATCGCCGTAAAAGCTACCTTGCAGGGGAATTCCAGTTATCAAGACCATACGAAAATCTTCACGGCGGTGATCAATGCGGGTGGCTTGCAGAACGGCTATGATCATAATTTCATCCGTCGCAACTACGTTTACCGTCTCCGTATTTATTTTGACGGCGAAAGTTTCGACAATATTCCAGTAACTCCTGATCCAACTCCAGATCCAGAACCAGAGGTAGATACGAACCTGAATATCGCCGTACAGGTAGTAGGCTGGGGCCCGGTGGTACAACGTCCGGTAATAGACTAAATTATGGAATCATAGGGAATGAAATTTAGTATAAACAAGAAAAAACATAAGGATATGAAACTAAGACATTTATTATTAGCCTCCTTCGCCGCATGCGCTTTCGCCTCCTGCTCGGACGATAGCTCGAATGGCATCGAGATACCGGAAGAGAACTATCAGATGATAGATGCGAATGTCTCTCTTACCGCTACGGCTTTGGATGGGATACAGACAAAAGGTGCAACGAAAGAGGGCGGTGATGCTGTGCTAGAATCTGGCAGTAATAACGAGCAATTTATTAATGAACTAACCGCCTATTTGTTTTATGTAGACAATGGGGAGAACGAGGATGCATACAAATTCGCCGCAATGAAGACGGTATCCTCTACTGATGGTAATTCCGTAAAGACTATTGAAGATATTGTCGTTAAGGTAAAAGCTACGGCGGCCGGCGAACTTTCTGATACGCAATTGGCGGTGGTCTTTTTAGCGAATACGAAACTTGCTACGCCTCCTTCTAATTTGGGGGATGTGAAAACTGCCGAACTTGAAGATCTCGTTGATTTTACGCATGTGCATCCAGCGCCAGGTGTTACGCAAACGTATGTGCCGATGTTCAGCCAGATAGTTACGATTGGTGGAGGTGAGCATCAGTTGCTTGCTGGGACAAAGTATGATAACTGGGTGAAAGGATCTACGGCCCCTTCTATTATATATACAAACAATGCGACAGTAGGTGCAGCACATAATGAGATTGAGAAAAAAAGTGAAGCGGCAGAATGGACTGAAAATGGTTCCTCTTATGATCCGGCAAATATTCTAGCTGCTGATAAAATCCCATTAACCCGCCATGTAGCCCGTGTCCAACTTCAAGCTATTGATTGCGACTTCAAGAACAATTATGCTGATGCGTCATTTGAGTTGACACATGTATATATTGCGAACGCTAGCAATACTTCTCTTATCTATGCTGACGCAAAACCGTATAGTTTGGACAATGCTACCACATATTCTCATGGTTGTAGCTATAAGCGGGATGACTATTTCTTAGTGAAAGGTAAGAATGATGTAGCTTCTTTACATTGGACAATGGATGGAGGGGTAGACATCAAAATGATGGGTCATAGTCATTCTTCTAATTTGAACGGCGATGGTTCCATAAATTATAATGGTGACAGTTGGTTCTCTTTTGATGATCAAACGGTTAGCGGTGATGAATATGGACATAAAAAGATGCCTCAATTTTATGTGTTTGAAATGAAGGGGAATAAACAGATGTTTGCAGATGATCCGAATAAAGGTGATTCTCCATCTGGAATGATACAGACCATGTTAATTCTTCGGGGCAATTGGTATCCAAATGGAAAAACGGAAGGACTCGGTAATGATGTGGTTAAAAGAGATCGCTACTACCGTATACCAATTAAGCAAGATGCGACTAGTGGCATTATTGGTGTACAACGTAATACCATCTATAAGATATACGCTACGATAACCGGTGAAGGCTCTAAGGATCCCGACACAAGCGAGTTGAACGCTTGTATCAGTTTTAGCATTAAGGTTGAGCCTTGGAGAGTCATCACGCAAACTGAGACAGACGTGAATTGATTAAACTCTTTCATAACGATTAATAGCGAGAACGGGGTTCGGAATTTCCGGACTCCGTTTTTTGTCCTATGATGGATGGATTTGCACCCTGCATAGGTATCCCTATCGCCTAAGATAGCTTTAGCCACACCCTCAAATGCCTATATTCAATATGCTAGTTTTACCCCTTAAAGTTGAAAGTTACGCCTATCGTGCCGAATAATGGATTCCTCTAATTTTGCTAGCGTAAAACAAGAGAAAAATTCAATCCATTATGAAAATAAAGAATATACTAGCATTATTCTGCTTCCTTTGTATCGGAGTTTCCTGCTCCATGGAAGACGATATTTTGAATAACGTGGATATGGGAGGCGTTGGGACGAATATCGCAAACACCGAGGCCGTTTTTGCCTTCTCTCTTTCCGGCAATAGCTCTATGACCAAGGCTGGTGAAATAACGGAAAATCCCAATGATGTTACTTCTACGGAATCTTCTATCAGTAATTGTTTTGTAGCTATTATTAAAGATGACAATGTATTGTCTTCTTATTGGTACGCAACGAGCGATTTGCAGACGAGTAGCGAGTCCTTTACTACGGATATCGAGCGCCACATGATCGTGAAAGTGCCAAGTGATAAGCCGGCACTTACGGCTTATGCGGTGGCGAACCTGACACAGACGACTGCCGATAAGTTATTGGCTTGTACAACCATAGCGGGTATTCGAGATGTAGAGTTGGCAGAACCTAATTTTCTAGTAAAAGTAGGAGAACAACCCATTGGATCTTATAAAACAACTACTCAATTGGCTACTCACGATGACGTGAATTGTAACAAAATAACAATTCCCGTATCGCAGAGAGTCGCGGCGTTTGAACTGGCTTCCTTCAAGGTGGTAGACACGAGTAAAGAAAAGGTGGATGGTGAGTATCCGGTAGTACCGAATGTAGAGGTCGTTTCCGTACAGATGCTGAACATTAAGCTAAGCGCTAAAGTGGTAGGTGAGTATGGTAGCTCTTTTTCCGGAGTAGATGATAATATTCTGAAGCCAACCGATGTGAACCAGAGTGATCCGAAGAAAGACATTTACGGTACTTACGATAAGATCCGTTTTTATGGCTATGATAATACGGATGTGGATCGTCAGACTTCCATGAAAATAACCTATAAGGTCGATGGTGCGGTAATGGATCGTACCTATCCGATCAAGACAAAGCCGGGAGATGCGGTGAAGGTTGTTGGGGGGAATCTCTATAAGTTATCTGTGACAATAGGTAATGCCAGCGAGGATATTGATTTTGTAATTGAAGATTGGATACCGAATACCTTGAGTGTCGGTGGTATTTTTGGAGAACCAGTTAAGTAAACAGGGTAAAATAAACATAACATGAAGCAGTTAAAAGATATAGTATTGACAGGATTTTTGGCGCTCTTGGCCTTTACCGCATGTACGGAAGAGAAGCTGATAGATGAGCGACCGATGGAAACAGGTACGGTTTCGATCTCTTTCTCTACTGAGGGCGTGGAGACGAAAGCGATAAATGCCGGTGGTACTTATCAGTACGCTACGGCGGATGAGCTTAACATAAACAATATTTTCGTCTCCATCTTCAAGAAGGTGGATAACGAGTGGAAATACTTGATTTCTAAGACTGGAACCTTAGGTGATGGCAGTTTTGTCGGGACACAAAGTTCCGGCTCTTTTAAATTGACCGGTTTAACCTTACCGCTTAACACGGAACTGAAGGTGGTAGCTATCGTGAATCCATTGGAGGACAAGGTTGCGTCTTATGCGGAAATGGACTATGCGACATTATGTGAAGAATCCGTATCATATACATCTTTAGGGGGAACCGATTATTATACATTCGATCCTAAAACCTTGATAAAGGTCGGAGAGGGGGAGATGACATTAACGTTGACAGATGGATTGATTACGGGAGGTAAGACGGTTAGCCTAAAACAACTGGCGGCGAAGGTATATCTGGAGCTAGAGGTAGATTTGCCGGAGCTGGAAGGTTCTACGACAACGAGTGATTGGAATCTGGGAGGTTTTGCTTTGACGGAATTAACAGCCGTGCTGACTAAAGAGTTAATGAACAGTGCTTCAAATAGCAGTAATGCTGTCACCATTTATAAGTTGGATGGGAAGCTTGGTGCTGTAGGCAAAAATGGTAGAATTCCGGCGGGGGCTGTAGAAATAGCGAAGGCTATGAATGGAAATGGTTGTTCGCATGTAGGATGTAACGTGGGCACAACGATTGGCGACAAATGTGCTCATCTAACGATAACGTTAGAGGGGGGAATAACAGTTGAGAAAATAGAGACGACTCCTAAATGGCTCTTTAGCTTGAAAACAATTCAGATTCTGAATGTGAATACAGAATCAAACTTGATTATATCCGAGAACGAGAAAAATCTCTTGTCTAAATTACTTGACAGCCAACTAAAAACAATAAATAAAGCGTGCTCCACTGTAGAGGTTGTTCTTTATACGTATGAGAGAGAGAAAGTCGCCGATTTGCAGAATGCTCTGACAGTCAATCTGGTCGGTGAGTTTGCGTTGGGTGCGGATATAAAGAAATATATTTATAAGATGAAAGGAAATTTCTTGCATCCTTATTGGGAAAACGGTTCAGGATGGGGAGATGGGAGTTCGGAGTTTTATCTATATCAAGATGATTTGGAGCTTGAGGGTGAGCCTAGCTCCAGTGAGGAGATCACCTCCGGAGGTGAGGGTACGGATTACAAATACTCCATCCCAATCAACCCTGAATATAAAGCGGATGAATGCACGGACGGTTTGATCCACGGTAATTATTATCATGTGACAGGAATGTTGAAACAATCAACAGGTGAATTTAAGATATGGGTAGCTCCTTGGGTTGGGAAAAATGTTAGCGCAAACTTTAATTAAACAGTAAATAGAATATTATGAAAGCGATGAAATATATATATGCCTTGTTCTTGGGCCTGTTAATGCTAGGACTAGGTTCCTGCATGGAAGAGACGGAAGTGAATGGAGGAGAGCAGAAAGTTGATGGATTACGACTGTCCTTGAGCGTTTCCGCTAGCGACGTGATCTCTCCGCTCACGAAAGCCTCAGCTACTGATGCTAATGCTATTAGCGATTTGAATATCCTTGTGTATAATAAGGATAATAATCGCTTAGTTAAAGGATTGTATTTGACCGGTGCAGCCTTGAATGGCCTTACCGTAAATAATAACGAAGAGAATAAGGCGGTTAATTACGATATAGCTTTACAGAATGGTTCTTATCGTGTACGAGTAATTGCGAACGCAGAATCTGATTTGAGTGCGGAGCCGTTCGATAAGATAGATAATCTATCGTATGGAACGTTAGATAATTTGCCAAAGATGGTAATGAGCGCATCCGCTGATGATGTATCAGTTAGCGGAGGAAAAGGTTCTGCCATCCTTTCGTTAAAGCGTATTTACGCTATGATATCCGTATCTGTGAATACTTCTGGATTGAAAGATCGTACGATCAAGCCCCTAAAAGTATCTTTGCATCAAGTACCGGCTACTGGTAAATTGTTTATGAACAACTTAATCCCGGCAAATCCGTCACCTTCAGATTATATAACGGAGGCTGATATGATCGAATTTTCCAATCCGGTAGAGAATGTTAGTTCAATGAAAGATAACAGTGTTTTCTTTATGTATGAAAATAAGCAACCGGATGGTGTCTGCTTATGGAAAGACGGACAGTATGTAGAGGCATATAAAACCCCGGCCAGTTTAGGTAACACCCCAATAAAGGATGTCGCCACTGTGGAAGCGGATAAGACTTGTTCTTATATTCGTGTGGAAGCGGAGTATTCAGAAATGGGTGCTAGTGGGAAGATTGTTTATCGCTTTTTCTTAGGAGATGACGCTTTTACCAATTTTGCGGTAGAGCGAAACGCCTACTATAACGTGACGCTTAATCTTACCGGTAAGGGCGGGGTTGACGAGGCTTCTTGGCGTGTGACGAAAGATTTTAACTGGGATTTTACGGTGGATGATATTTATATCGGGTATCGGATAGGCTCTATAAGTGATATCCAAGTGAAGTTACCGACAGACCATGGTTGGTTTGATAATTGTACATGGAGTGTGGAAGGTTCAAATCGTGAGGATTTCCAGATTGGTGCGTATGATAAAAATACGAATACGATTCGAGTTATCACGAAGAAAACGAATATTAGTAGTAAGGATCACATAACTAATACCGTGACGATTACGGCTACAGGGAAGGATGGAAAATCAATCTCTAAAACTGTAACTGTCAATCAAGTTATCCGTTTGGTCGATCCGATAGCTTTCTATAAGAAATGGGACAACAGGGAGCTTGTCAAAGTTAAGGTGCGAGAATTTAATAAGGAGAAGAGAAAGTATGAGATATTGAATTCTATTGGCCCTTGGACAGCTACTATTACCGCTGGAGATTGGTTTACGCTATCTACAGATGACGGACAGTCTGTCGTCGGAACATCGGAGTCTGTTACAGGTACTGGAGGTGATATTGTTTTTAATTATAAACCGAATTCGAGCACAGGAAGTTCTTCCACCAATCGTTATGGCGCTATCAAGGTAACCTATCATAATAACCGTTGCGAGCATATGATTTATTTGCGTCAAGGTTATGCGGATACGCAATTGTTGGATGGTGGGGCAACTTGGTCTTTATTCAATTGTACGACAAAAGGCTCTATCACCAACGCTCCGACCCAATCTGGATATTTTTATCAAGGAGGGGCTTCAGATTCCTATTATACACCATGGGATGTGACTTATGGTAATAAGCATTTGAATTGGAAAGAAAAAACATCGGAGGACATGCGCAATGAAAAATACAAATGGGAGTATGGGCAAGGTCCATGTCCGAGTGGTTATAAAGTTCCTGTGGCTAGCCATTACAGTGCTATTAAGAGTGCTACGGAGAAAAATACATTATTTACATATGGAGGATATGTGTATGATGATAGTTGTCCGGTTGAGAATACTCCTTTTGGTTGGCAGTGGGATTCAGAAGGCAATGCGGTTATAGATGAAACTATAGATTGCAATCCGGCTAAAGGGACATTAATGGTTCGTTCTACTGGAGAACCTGTCAATTTGTTCTTCTCTTATGGAAAGGCTGTTATGACTGAGCATGGGAGTGCTGCAGAGGATACAGGGATTGATGAGATTGGTATTGGGTATTTGGGTGGAGGTCGACTTCTCTATAATACAGCCCATCGATATGGGGCTTTTTATTGGTCTGGATCTGGTGACTCTCATGCTGATACGAATATGCTTTTTATAGATTTTTGGTATTCTCTGAATACCAATGTTCCTATTAATGTCGGAACATTAAATACGAATAACGGCATGTTTGTTCGTTGTGTGAGGAGTGAAAAATAAATTGATATATCTAGTTGTAGAGACGCAGCATGCTGCGTCTCTCTCTATTTAACAGAAATCAATCTGACACTTTGTATTCTTAACTCCCGGAGAATCCCTTTTTTCGTCCCGACCTACGACTTGCCTCCAAATACGCAAGAAAAAAACAGTAATTGCTTAGTATATACGTAGATGCTGAAAAACGCCCATTCATTCTAGCTAAATTAGTTCATCGTAATTCATATCAAGTAGGGTGAAAAAGGGGAAAAACAGGCTTACGACTGGGGTGTAACAGTGCAAGAATACCCATTCGCAACCGCTTATAACCCTATTCGCGACTGCTTACGATGCCCAACGGCACGGTAGGTGTTGCCCAACGCCACCGTATGTGTAGGCTTTTGCCTCCTAATGTGCGTTGAAAACCGTCCTTTTTTATCCTAAAACATGAATAAAGCGGCGCTCCATGTCTTTATTGTGTGGCTTTCGTTGAAAGGGAATGCCACGATATGCGTCTTATATTGATCAAAAGAATCAGATAATGTCCGTTTGGCTAACAGGTTGATCTTTGATACTAAAGTGATATGAATGGCTTATTTTATCTAAACGAGATTTTTTATTCGGAAAATAGTCCTTACCTTTACGACATAGATACGTTTTCTGAACTTCAGCCTTCCCGAGTTCCCTTCATGGCGAACGGACGTGGTTCTGGCAAACGAGCAAACAGGTAAGACTTTTGGGCGGATCCGGCTGAAACAGATCTATATCTCTTTCGAACGATTCGATTTGCGTTACGAGGAGTGCGTTACTCCGTTAGAAAAAACAATTTATGTACTGAAGAATATGAACCTGTTTGATATGTCCCCATTAAAGGAGAAAGAGGCCCACTTCCGCCGTTTGCTGGACGTGGCGAACTTGGGTGCCCTCACCCCGCAGGAGCGTGCCATCTACGACGAGAACCTGAAGATCTACCGGGATTGGAAGGCTACGATGGAATATGCGGTGGAGAATGCTGAGGCGAGAGGTAGCCGATTGACCGCTTTACGTACCGCTTGGAACTTAAAGAGGATCGGCTTGGAGCCCTCTGTGATCGCCCAATGTACGGGGCTTTCCTTGGAGGAGATAAACGATCTGGAGAATCTCATTCGCAAGGAAGAGATTAAGTGTTAGATGTGGATGATATGGTATAACAGCTAAGGGGCAGGCTTACACAAGTCTGCCCCTTGCTGTCTTTATAAAGTGTCGGTGTTCCTATCACCTTCTTTGAAATGAATAGGTGTTCTTATCAATCAAGGATAGTTGGTAGGTTTACCCTTTAAAGTTGAAACTCACACCTATCGTGCTAAGAAATGTTATAATCTATTTTTGTGATGCAAATTAAAAGTGAAAGGGATGAATAGGAGAGAACTCGTGAAAACATTGGCTGATAAATTGTCGGTTACGCAAGCGGAGGCGATGCGCTTTGTTCAAGCTTGGGAAGAGACTACGACAGAGGCTTTGGAAAGTGATGGTTCTTTGATGCTATTGGGCTTTGGAACGCTCTCCGCTTGGGAACAAACCGAACGGATCGGCAGAAATCCTAAGAATGGGGTGGCTTATATGATAAGAGCTCGTAAAAGCGTGAAGTTTAAGCCCGGTAAATTATTACTTAAACAGTTGAATGCGAGCTTGTCGAAGTGAAGGCATTCATGAATGTATAATAAAAACGAAAAAATATTCGATATGAAGAGAATTCTTTTCCTAGTCCTGCTCTTGGTAGCTACGACAGGCGTTTACGGCCAGAAGTTCGCGGTGAAGTCGAACTTGCTCTATGATGCGACTGCTACGATCAACTTGGGCGTAGAGGTTGGCTTGGCTAAAAAATGGTCGCTGGATCTATCCGGCAACTATAATGGATGGAAGTTTGGTGATGAGGCTCGTATGAAACATTGGCTGGTACAACCAGAAGCTCGTTATTGGCTGTGTGAGAAGTTTAATGGACATTTCTTCGGCTTGCATGCGCATTATGCGGATTACAATGTTGGAGGCCTGAAGTTCTTGAGCAAGAATATGGAGAATCACCGTTATCAAGGTAATTTGTATGGCGCCGGACTCTCTTATGGTTATCAGTGGTTGTTAAGCGATCGGTGGAGCATGGAAGCCGTGTTGGGTATTGGTTGGGCGCATCTGGATTATGATAAATATCCTTGTGCCACTTGCGGAACCGTATTGAAAAGCGATACGAAAGATTATTTCGGGGTTACGAAAGCCGCTATTTCTATTATTTACTTTATTAAATGACCCAAGCGATGAACAAGAAGATAAATACATATATGATGGCGGCTATGATGGCCGTCGTGTCTCCGGCGATCATGGGACAGACTGCCTCGGATGGGGTTAAAGTGATTTGTAACGACGTGGTACAGAAGGGTGACTCGGTATATATCGATGCCGTGGTGACGGTAAGTAGCGATGCGGTGAAATCCCGTAGCTATTTGGAACTGACCCCCGTCTTGGAATCGGCTTCGCAAAAGGAGGGGCTTCCTTCTATTTTGGTGAACGGACGTATCCGCCAGAAAGTATATAACCGTGAGGTCGCCTTGGATAATTTGAACGACGTACCTCATTATACTATCTTGAAAGCCGGGAAGGAAGATCAAGTGGTAAGTTATAAAACCGCCGTGCCTTTTGAGGATTGGATGAAAGACGCACGTGTCGTGTTAGACCCGAATCTATGCGGTTGCGGTAAAGAAGAGGCCGGTAGTCCGTTATTGATCGCGGACAAGATTCGTCGTCGTCCGGATAAGCGCTATGAGGTTCAGCCTACATTCTCTTATATCACGCCGATGGCAGAGACGGAGAAGCATCGTGCGGAAGTTGGTACGGCTTTCTTGGACTTCCAAGTGGGTAAATATCAGATTCTTCCTGATTTCCGTAATAATGCGGTGGAGTTGGCGAAGATCAATAATACGATCCGTACCGTTACAGAGGATAAGAACGTGAAACCGACAGGTATCGTACTGAAAGGATATGCCTCACCGGAAGGCTCTTACGCTAGTAATAAGAAATTGGCGGATAATCGTGTCAAAGCGTTACGTGACTATATCCGCCAGAAGAATGACTTCAAGGCTGATTTTTTCACGATGAGCTCGGAACCGGAAGATTGGGTCGGTTTTAAGGAAAAGGTAGAGGCCGATCCGAATGTGCCGAATCGTAGCGAGGTATTGGCGATTATCGATAGCTCGGATGATCCGGATCGCAAGGAGGCTAAGTTACGTGCCTTGGGTGGTGGCGCCGCTTTCCGTTATGTGTTGAAAGATATTTTCCCTTCGTTACGTCGTTCGGAATATAAGATTGATTATACGGTGCGTGAGTTTACGGTGGATGAGGGGCGTGAGATCATCAAGACTCGTCCGCAACAGCTAAGTTTAGGGGAGATGTTCGCGGTGGCTAACAGCTATGAGATCGGTAGTGACGAATATGATAATGTATTTGATATTGCTGTCCGTATGTTCCCGAATGATCCGGTAGCGAATCTTAACGCTGCGAATATCGCTATGGGCAAGGGTGATTATGCTTCCGCTAAGAACTATTTGGCGAAGGCGGGGAACGCTCCGGAGGCGGTTCACGCAAAAGGAGTGTTAAGTATGTTGACCGGTGATTTGACGGAAGCGGGATCTCTATTGAAGCAGGCTCAGGATATGGGTGTAAAGGCCGCAGCGATAAATTTAGAGGAATTGCGCAAGAAAATAGAGGATAATGCGGTATTTGATAGTTTCAACGCTGTAAAATGATAGCTATTCCTCCCTAGGTATAGGGCAGAAGGCACTTAATTTGTAAATATCATGAAGACAAATATTAATAATAATTTCTTTTATATGGAACAAGCATCAGATGTAGTAGAGTTGGTTCTGCCTCATGAGGTAGATAATCCAAACAGTGTCTATCTGTATCTGGAAGGAGATGCTTGGTGCGCATACGAACGTTCAGCCTATTATCTGACTCAGATGGAGGTACCGGTTGTATTAAAGAAAGAAGTGATCCGCAGCGACTATGATGTGGTCTTACTGAAAGCTTTTTTCGCCGTGAATGATATGTATTTGCCGCTTTCTCCCACGGCTGTGCTGAAGTTGGTTGCCGATGATAAGCTACAGTTCCAGATAAGGGATAGGGTAGAAGGTTTTTCCGAATGGAAAGAGAATGAGTTAAAAAAATTATCTGCTTGATAAAGAAGCGAACGCTTCTTATTTAAGCATGTAAAGTTGAGGGGTGTAAGGGTCCTGGAAAGTAGTGATACTTTTCAGGACTATTCTTTTGTATGGGATGCCTCCCTGTAAATGATTACCCGGCAATCCGGGGAGAGAGTGACGGTGAATTGGTCTCCCAAAGCCTCGTTGAGAGTTCCTTGCCACCATGAGGTGAGCTTTCGTCGGCGAATGGGCCAACGGAGTCCTTCCGTACTAATCTCCCCTTCGGGATAAAGAACGAAAATGGAGATTTGTTGTCCCGGATAAGAAGCGAAGGTTGTTGTTTCTAAGATAGGAGTGAAAAGGCCATAGTCGGATAACATCTCCACCCGCTTGAATAAGTGGGCATAGTCCATAAGAAGGGATATATTTCCCAATGTATGATCCTCACGCAATCCGGTAGCACCTAATATAAGAACTTCTCGATAGCCTTGGGCATGGGCGAAACGGACGGATTTGGTGAGGTCGTTGATCTCTTGGTCCTCTACATGATGGATTCGGTCTGCGTAGCGTTCGCGCAGGCCGGCGGGTATGCTGTCCAAGTCTCCTACGATAGCGTCCGGATGAATACCCTTTTCATAAAGTGTCTTTACGGCTCCATCACAAGCGATAATCGTTTTCGCTTCCTTTAATAATCTCAAGGGTAACTCAGCGGAAGGAAATCTCCCATTCGCTACGATCACACATCCTCCTTCCAGACTTTCCATATTATCTCCCATAATTCAAAATTCATAATTCAAAACTCTTCCCCTTTCTTCCGCCAATTGTAATAGCCTACTATGGCTAGTGTCGCATAGCAAAAATAGAGTAGCATCGTCGGATACAAGCCCCGAAGGTAATAAAGATATACGGAAACGAGGTTTACGATTACCCAAAAAATCCAATGCTCGATAATTCGCCTTGCCAGCATCCAAGTAGCGACAATGCCTACCGACGTGGTGAACGCATCGCCTACGGGGATGGGAGAGTCCGTGAATTGATGAAGGAGATACCATAAGATGGCGAATACAACGGCCAATGTTCCGATAATCCCCACGAAAAGCGGAAGGCTCAGATGGGTGTATAGGATACGGTCGGAGGGAAGACTGTCGTTTTCCGTGTGTGTCTCATGTTTCTTCCGGGTCCATTGATAGAAACCGTATACGCTGATTCCTACGTAATAGGTTTGCAATCCCATGTCCGCATAGATCTTAGCGAACAGGAAGACAAAGACATACACGAGGGAGGTGAGGAATCCCACCACCCACATGGCCTTATGTTGTTTAATCTCTAGAAAGAGATAGAGTAGACCGGTTATTACTCCGAAGTATTCTAGCCAAACCATTTTAGTAATTGAAAATTAAGTTAGAATTTGAAGGTGATCCTGGCCATGGCGTTCGTGCCGGCTTGGGTGAAATAACCGTCATCCTTTTTACGTGTGCCGTTTTCGATATACGAGTATACCCATGCGTTGGTCTCGTACTTCTCGTTGAAGAGGTTGTTGATAGTCACGTCTAGGGTAATTTCTTTCATGAACTTAGGCTGGAAGGCGTAACCGATACGTAGGCTATTGATAAAGTAGGGATCGATGGAACGATCCTTGCTGCTTGAATTGTCTATGTATTGGCGGCCTACTACTTGCGAGTTGAAACTAGCGATAAATCCTTTGTAAGCGAAATCGAACATGCTGTTTGCGATTAGGTCTGGGGAGAAAGCGATATTCGTTGTACCTAGATCGTTGATCTCTTGTACTCCGGTATCCCAGTTATCCACGTATTCCACGAAATGCTTGATTTTATTTTGGCTGAGGGTTACGTTCGCGTTCCAATTCAGCCAAGAGGTGATTTGTACACCTCCGGTAAGCTCGATGCCCATTCGGTAGCTATCCTTTATATTGGAAGTGAGGGCCTCACCGATCTCGCTGATCTTGCCGGTCAGGATCAATTGGTTGTTGTAATCCATGAAATAGAGATTGGCTCCAACCCGGAAACGGTTGTTACCAAAACTATAACCGGCCTCGTAATCATATAAGGTCTCGTGGGTAGGACGTTCTTCGGGGCCTGCCTCCGTGAAATTGTCACGGTTCGGTTCCCGGTTTGCGACGGAGAAAGAGACGAATGCGTTATGGCCGTTGTTATGGAAGTTTATACCGGCTTTCGGGTTGAAGAAGTTCCAGTTCTTATGAATGTCCAGCTCTTCCTCGGCTTTGTCATCGTTTCCCTTAATGGTGTAATGGATCCCACGGTATTGTAAGTCCAGATAGCCGGTGAAAAGAGGGGAAAGACGTTGGGTCAATTTTGCGTATGCGTTGTAGTCTAATTTCTTACCGGTATTGCGGTAATATTCGTAATCCGGTTGTGGCAAGACGTTTGCGCTTTTGGTCCACATTACCCGGCCAAAATGGTCGCCTACGTAGTTGTTGACGGCGGTTCCCAGCGTAAGGCGGGTGTTGTCATGTTGATAGTTCGCGCTATAAACGGCTCCATAGAAATAATTGTCGAGCCATTTACGGCGCACAAGGTCCGTCTTTTTTACGGTATTACCCTCCGGATCGATATATTCCGGTAGTTTATAACTGCTGAATTTGGCTTTCGATTTATAATCCTCGTAATATCCGTTACCATCGGTGTAATGAAGGGTCAGGTTCATATTCCAGAAATCTCCGATACGCTGGCTGGCCATTAAATGGTAGTTGTGTTGCCAATAATTATCCGTCTGATTGTTATAAAACTTCTTCACTCCATCTTCCTCATATTCTCCGCATGGATTATAGCTACGATCTGTGTCAAGTAAATAAGACGGAACACCGTTCCATGCTTGATAGGTCTTCTCGCTGTTCCCGAAGGCTTGGAATTTAATCAATGTATTATCGGCATAGAAAGCGGCGGAGGCATAGTAAGAGCTCATACGGGCGGAGGCACGATCGATAAAGCCGTCGCTACGGATATTGGAGTAGCGGACGTCGAAAGCGAAATGATCGTAAAGTAATCCGGTACCGCCTTTTACCGTATGCTTCAGCGTACCGAAAGAACCTGCTGATACGGAATATTCGCCGTAAGGCTTTAAGGACGGTTTCTCGGTCTGCATGGCGACCGTAGCGCCAAAAGCCGCGGCTCCGTTCGTAGAGGTTCCGGCACCTCGTTGGATCTGGATCGATTCTACCGAGGAGGCTATATCGGCCATATTAGCCCAGAATACGGTATGAGACTCGGAGTCATTAACCGGTACGCCATTGATCGTGATATTGATACGGTTCGCGTCTGTACCCCGGATACGAAAACCGGAGTAACCTATACCTGTTCCGGCATCCGAGGTCATGATAACAGACGGGGATTGGGAGATAAGGAATGGGATACCTTGCCCGTTGTTCCGGCTGCTTAGCTCTTGTTTGGAGATGTCGCTATAAGCTACCGGGGTTTCTTTCCCGACTTTGGTAGCGGTAATAACTACTTCATCCAAAGATACGTCTTTTGAGATTTTCAAGGAGTCGACCGGACTGGGCATTTGTGCCTTGACGGTTGTAGCCAGTAAGGAGCCGGCCAAGATAACCAATACATTTTTCATCTTTTCATCTTTTTGCTTTAAAACTAAATAGATGAATAGAAAGGATCGGAGAAGCATGAATCCCTACGACAGCATTACCTGTACAGGTTCTATGGGTATGATCTCAGCCCGCTCCTTTCGTGAAGGATTTTGCGAGCACCCCTTCGTATTCGGCAGCAAAGATAGGCATAAAAGTGTTAATAAATATTACTGTCAATAGTAAATCGGATTTCTATAGATATTAATTCTGATTACTATGGATAGTAATCCGGTTTGTGTCGTATTAATTTTTTCTGTAAAAAGATGAGGATATTTTGAGAACTCATTGATTTTTTGTATATTTGCGGGCGATTAAGTGAAGTTGAGGAGGGGGCGGGTAGTCCCCTTCTTTTGTTCTTAACAGATATGTGTATGATAGAAAAGAAAGTGGTAAGCCAATTAATAGAGGAAAAACTAGCCTCTTCAAGCAATTATTTAGTAGACGTGGTGATTAAACCGGGAAACCTGATAGTCGTTGAAATTGATAACGATGAAGCGGTAAGCATTGATGATTGCGCCGAGTTGAGCCGGTATTTGGAGGAGCATCTGGATCGTGACGTCGAGGATTATGAGCTGGAGGTTGGCTCCGCCGGCATTACTTCTCCTTTCAAGGTACTTCGCCAATACGTCAAGAACATCGGAAACGAGGTGGAGATGCTGTTGAAAAACGGCTCGAAGCTGACCGGTGTGTTGAAATCTGCCGACGAGAACGGTGTGGTTGTCTCTGTCGAGAAGAAGGTGAAACCGGAAGGCGCTAAGCGGAAGGTGACTGTGGTGGAGGATGAGTCGTATACATTTGATGAAATAAAATATACAAAATACTTAATAAGATTCAAGTAAGATTATGGCCAAGAAAGAGGAAACAATCAGTATGATTGACACCCTTGCGGAGTTCAAGGAGTTGAAGAATATCGATAAAGATACGATGATTAGCGTTTTGGAAGATTCGTTCCGTAACGTGATCGCCAAGATGTTTGGCACGGATGAGAACTATGACGTGATTATCAACCCTGAGAAAGGTGATTTCGAGATATGGAGAAACCGTACGGTTGTGGCTGATGATGAATTGGAGGATGAGAACTTGCAGCTTACGTTGACGGAGGCCCGTAAAATCGATGCCGACTGTGAGGTGGGCGAGGAAGTGACCGACGAGGTGCATTTCGCAGACTTCGGACGCCGTGCGATCTTAAACTTGCGCCAAACTTTGGCTTCAAAGATACTTGAATTGCAGAAAGACAGCTTGTACGCTAAGTATAAGGATAAAATCGGCCACATCATCGCCGCTGAGGTTTATCAGGTGTGGAAGAAAGAAATCCTGTTGCTGGATGACGATGGTAATGAGTTGCTACTGCCGAAATCCGAGCAAATCCCGACCGATTTCTATCGTAAGGGAGAGACCGTACGTGCGATCGTTCAACGTGTGGATAACTATAATAACAACCCGAAGATCCTTCTTTCCCGTACGGATAAGGTCTTCTTGCAACGGTTGTTTGAGTTGGAGGTTCCGGAGATTAATGACGGCTTGATTACGATCAAGGCGATCGCCCGCATCCCGGGAGAGCGTGCCAAGGTGGCTGTCGAGTCATACGATGACCGTATTGATCCGGTAGGCGCTTGCGTAGGTATGAAAGGCTCTCGTATCCACGGAATCGTTCGCGAGTTGAGAAACGAGAACATTGATGTGATTAATTACACCTCAAATCTCTCTTTGTTTATCCAGCGTGCCTTAAGCCCGGCTAAGATCTCTTCTATCCGTGTGAATGAGGAGGAAAAGAAAGCTGAGGTTTATCTACGTCCGGAGGAGGTTTCTTTAGCGATCGGTAAGGGCGGTCTGAATATTAAGTTGGCTTGTATGTTGACTGAGTATACGATTGACGTATTCCGTGATATCGAAGGAGCGGACGAGGAGGATATCTACTTGGATGAGTTCTCCGACGAGATCGACAGCTGGGTGATCGACGCACTGAAGAATATAGGATGCTATACGGCGAAGAGTGTCCTTGCTATGGACCGCAATGAGATTATTGAACGTGCCGATCTGGAAGAACAGACCGTGGACGATCTTTTAGCTATCTTATCTGCGGAATTTGAAGATGAAGGTAACGAATAAGTATTACGACAAAGTTAGATATGCCTATAAAATTAATTCAAGTACAGAGAAAATTGAACGTGGGAATCAACACGGTGGTTGAGTTCCTGCACCGGAATGGGTTCTCGGTTGAGGATAATCCCAACACGAGGATCAGTGATGAACAGTATGCTTTGCTCGTAAAAGAGTTTGGAAAGGATCTGCCAGAGAAAGATCGTAATTTTGCGGCGGATCGTATGCGGAAAGAGGTTCCTTCTGTGAAAGAAGAGAAGACCGCGGAAATAAAGACAGTGATACCGGAAGAATTCAGACCTAAGATCGTAATGAAGGGTCATATTGATTTGGATGGTGGACAACATAAAAAACAGCAGGAAGAGCCGAAGGCTAAAGAGGAGCCTAAGGTGAAAGAAGAGCCTAAGGTAAAGGAAGAGCCGAAAGTGAAGGAAGCGCCTGCCGCTCCCGCTGCTCAAGCTCCTGTTAAACCCGCGCAGCCTGCGCAGGCTCCCACGGAGAAAAAAGAAGAAAAAGTTATAGTAGTGGAAGTGGAAAAAGAAAAAACCGTAGAGAAGCAACCGGTTGTTGCGGAACCTAAGGTGGAAAGTGTGAAACCGGAACAGGAAGTAGAGAAGACCGAGGAAAAGGATGATAATCTTTTCCGTTTGAACTCGGTTAAATTGGAGTCAAAGATCAAGGTAACCGGTAAGATTGACTTGGATGCGCTTAACCAATCGACTCGTCCGAAAAAGAAAACGAAGGAGGAGAAGCGGAAAGAGCGTGATGAGAAGCAAAAGTTTAATAACAATCGGCCGGGTAATAATAGCAACGGTCCGGGCGCTCCTCATAAGAGTCCGAATTCGCCGACTTTGATTAAACCGAACGCTCCTGCTAAACCGGGTGAGGAAGGTGACGCTAAGAAGAAGCGTAAACGTATCAAGAAAGATCGGGTAGACGTGAATAATACGCCGGGTACGAATTATCCGCGCCCGAATCGTGACGATCGTCCGAATAACGACCGTAAGCCTCGCTTGAAGAAGCCGGTGAAAGCGGAAGTTAGTGAAGAGGATGTTCAAAAGCAGATCAAGGAGACTTTGGCTCGCTTGACCAACAAGAATAATAAGAATAATAAGGGGGCTAAATACCGTCGTGATAAACGTGACGCCGCTGTGAAACGTGAGCACGAGTTGATGGAACAGGAAGAACTGGAAAGCAAGGTATTGAAGCTGACCGAGTTCGTTACGGCCAACGACTTGGCGAACATGATGGACGTATCTGTAACGGAGGTTATTGGTACTTGCATGAGCATCGGCCTTATGGTTTCGATCAATCAGCGCCTGGATGCGGAGACGATCAATATTGTGGCTGAGGAGTTCGGTTATAAGACTGAATATGTAAGCGCGGATGTTGTCGAGGCGATCAACGCTGATGAGGAAGATGATAACGAGGAGGATTGGGTAGCCCGTCCGCCTATCGTAACGGTGATGGGACACGTTGACCATGGTAAGACTTCTTTATTGGATAATATCCGTAGCGCGAACGTAATCGCCGGTGAGGCCGGTGGTATCACGCAGCATATCGGAGCCTACAACGTGAAGTTGCAGAATGGCCGCCGTATCACGTTCTTGGATACTCCGGGTCATGAGGCGTTTACCGCTATGCGTGCCCGTGGCGCAAAGGTGACGGATATCGCGATTATTATCGTGGCCGCTGATGATAACGTGATGCCTCAGACGATCGAGGCGATTAATCACGCTTCGGCTGCCGGTGTTCCTATTGTTTTCGCTATTAATAAAATCGATAAGCCACATGCTAATCCTGAGAAGATCAAGGAGGAGTTGGCGAATATGAATTACTTGGTGGAAGACTGGGGGGGTAAGTACCAGAGTCAGGAGATCTCCGCTAAGAAAGGTATCGGTGTCGAGGAGTTGTTGGAGAAGGTCTTGTTGGAGGCCGACCTGTTGGATTTGAAAGCGAATCCGAAAAAACGTGCGGTTGGTTCTATCATCGAGTCTTCTTTGGACAAGGGACGTGGCTATGTATCTACCATATTGGTGGAGAACGGTACGTTGAAGATGGGAGATATCGTTTTGGCGGGAACTCATCAAGGACGTATCAAGGCGATGTTCAACGAGCGTAATCAACGGGTGGAGAAGGCCGGTCCTTCCGAGCCGGTATTGATCCTCGGTTTGAATGGTGCTCCTCAGGCCGGTGATACATTTAATGTATTGGAGACTGAGCAAGAGGCGCGTGAGATAGCTAACCGTCGTGAGCAATTGCAGCGTGAGTTAGGTCTTCGTACGCAGAAGATGCTTACTTTGGATGATATCGGACGTCGTATCGCCGTGGGTAACTTCCAAGAGTTGAACGTGATCGTGAAGGGTGATGTGGATGGTTCCGTAGAGGCTTTGTCCGACTCCTTGATCCGTTTGTCTACCGAGGAGATTCAGGTAAACGTAATTCACAAGGCGGTTGGCCAGATTTCCGAGTCGGATGTGGTTTTGGCAGCGGCTTCGAACGCTATCATTATCGGATTCCAAGTTCGTCCGTCTTTGCAAGCACGTAGAAACGCCGAGAAGGAAGGTGTGGAGATCCGTTTGTATTCTATCATCTACGATGCGATCGAGGAGGTGAAGAGCGCTATGGAAGGCATGCTTTCTCCGGAGATCAAGGAGGAGATTACCGCTTATGTGGAAGTTCAGCAGGTATTCAAGATCACCAAGGTCGGTACGGTTGCCGGATGTATGGTTAAGGAAGGCAAGATCAAACGTACGAACAAGATCCGTTTGATACGTGACGGTATCGTTATCTATGCCGGTGAGCTAGGTTCTTTGAAACGTTTCAAGGACGATGCGAAAGAGGTCGTGGCTGGCTTGGATTGCGGTTTGAATATTACGAACTTCAACGATATCCAAGTGGGCGATATGATCGAGGCTTACGAAGAGACAGAAATAAAGAAGACGTTATAACGATGAACTGGTTGGACATTACATTGCTATGTCTGGCAGGGATAGGATTTGTGAAAGGCCTGTTTGATGGAATCATCAAACAGGTTGTTTCGCTTATAGCCCTAGTGATCGCGATCTTTTTCTGCGGGAAAGCGGCGGCTTGGCTGAAAGGATATATCTTGGCGTTGGGTTGGTTTCCGGAAGAAGGGGTTACGATCTTGAGTTATATAGCGGGTTTTATCTTGATTATGGGGGTATTTATCCTAGCGGGTGAACTGGTTACCAAGGTGGTAGGGGCGACACCGTTGAGCGTTATCAACCATTTGTTTGGGGGTTTTTTCGGGTTGCTGGTCGTTTTGGTCTTTACCAGTTTGCTGTTGAATGCGCTGGAGTTCGTGGATCGCGGATCGGTCTTGATTCATCGCCAATCGAAGATAGAATCTCGTTTTTATTATAGCGTGAAGCAAATAGTACCAACAATTTTCCCACATAATTTGTTTTCATTAGGAGAATGAAGGGCTTTTATCAATGGTTAATTTATAATTATGCAGGATTCAAATCATATCATTAATGAGGTAACGAGCGGAGATTATAAATATGGCTTCGTTACCGATATTGATACGGAGGTGATCCATCGTGGATTAGACGAGGAGACGGTCCGTATTATCTCTGCCAAGAAGAACGAGCCGGAATGGTTACTCGAGTTCCGTTTGAAGGCTTTTCGCCATTGGCAGACGTTGGAGATGCCTACATGGCCTCACTTGAATATCCCGCCGATCGATTATCAGGACATTATCTATTATGCCGCCCCTAAGAAAAAAGAGGGACCAAAGAGCTTGGATGAGGTAGATCCTGAGTTGTTGAAAACATTCGATAAACTGGGTATTCCTTTGGAAGAACAGAAGCATTTAAGCGGAATGGCGGTAGACGCCGTGATGGATAGTGTTTCCGTGAAGACTACTTTCAAGGAGAATCTCGCGGAGAAGGGGATTATTTTCTGTTCGTTCAGCGAGGCTGTACAACATCATCCGGACTTGGTGCAGAAGTATTTGGGCAGCGTGGTTGGTTATCGTGATAATTTCTTTGCCGCCTTGAATTCGGCCGTGTTCTCGGATGGTTCGTTTGTTTATATACCGAAGGGCGTACGTTGCCCGATGGAGTTGAGTACGTATTTCCGTATCAATGCCGCTAATACCGGACAGTTCGAGCGTACCTTGATTGTCGCAGACGATGAGGCGTATGTAAGTTATCTGGAAGGATGTACGGCACCGATGCGTGACGAGAACCAATTGCATGCCGCTATCGTGGAGATCGTGGCGAACGAGCGTGCCGAGGTGAAGTATTCTACCGTACAGAACTGGTATCCGGGTGATAAGGAAGGTAAAGGCGGTATCTATAACTTCGTGACGAAACGAGGTTTGTGCAAAGGTGAGGGTAGCAAGATCTCTTGGACGCAAGTAGAGACCGGTTCGGCGATCACTTGGAAATATCCGAGCTGTATCTTGGCGGGTGATAACTCGGTAGGTGAGTTTTACTCGGTTGCCGTAACCAATAATTACCAACAGGCCGATACGGGTACGAAGATGATCCATCTGGGTAAGAATACGAAAAGTACGATCGTATCCAAGGGCATCTCTGCCGGTCATAGCCAGAATAGCTATCGGGGGTTGGTGAAGGTGTCCGCCCGTGCGGAAGGAGCCCGTAATCATAGCCAATGCGATAGTTTGCTATTAAGCTCTACTTGTGGAGCTCATACGTTCCCTTACGCTGATATTCAGAATGAGACGGCGATCGTGGAGCATGAGGCTACGACGAGTAAGATCAGCGAGGAGCAATTGTTCTACTGCCAACAACGGGGTATCTCGGTAGAAGAGGCTGTCGGTTTGATCGTGAACGGATATGCTCGTGAGGTAATGAATAAGTTACCGATGGAGTTCGCCGTCGAGGCTCAGAAATTACTAACGATCTCGCTGGAAGGCAGCGTAGGATAGAATAATTTTCAATTTTCAACTTTCAATTTTCAATTAGAAAAGATGTTAGAGGTTAAGAATTTACATGCCAACGTAAATGGCAAAGAGATATTGAAAGGTATCAACCTGTCGGTGAAAGCGGGTGAGGTACATGCTATCATGGGACCGAACGGTTCCGGAAAAAGTACGTTAAGTAGTGTATTGGTAGGTAATCCCGCTTTTGAGGTAACGGAAGGAGAGGTTATCTTCAACGGTAAGAATCTGCTGGATCTTTCTCCCGAGGATCGTAGCCGTGAGGGTATTTTCTTGAGCTTCCAATATCCGGTCGAGATCCCGGGAGTTAGTATGGTGAACTTTATGCGTGCGGCGTTGAACGAGCACCGTAAATATAACGGTCTGGAACCGGTTTCGGCTACGGACTTCTTGAAATTGATGCGTGAGAAACGTGCGATCGTCGAGCTGGATAATAAACTGGCCAGCCGTAGCGTGAACGAAGGTTTCTCCGGTGGAGAGAAAAAACGGAACGAGATCTTCCAGATGGCGATGCTGGAGCCGAAATTGGCGATCTTGGATGAGACGGATAGTGGTTTGGATATCGATGCCTTGCGTATCGTAGCGCATGGCGTGAACCAGTTGAGGACTCCGGAGAATGCCGCTATCGTAATCACGCACTATCAGCGTCTGCTGGATTACATCAAGCCGGATGTGGTTCATGTGCTTTACAAAGGCCGTATCGTGAAGACCGCCGGTCCGGAATTGGCCTTGGAACTGGAAGAGAAAGGTTACGACTGGATCAAGAAAGAGATGGGAGATGAGTAATATGAAGGCCGAGCAACAATATATCGATCTTTTCGCCCAATGTGAGGATCTGGTATGTCGTCATAGTACGCCGGTGATGAATGCCCTTAGGGCTGATGCCTTGGCGAACTTTGAGCGACTCGGATTCCCCTCCACGAGAAGCGAGGATTATAAATATACGGATGTAGCCCAAGCGTTCGCTCCGGATTACGGTTTAAATATCAACCGGGTCGCTATCCCGGTGAATCCTTATGACGTATTCCGTTGTGACGTACCGAACTTGAGCACATCGTTATACTTTGTCGTGAACGATACGTTTTACGATAAGGACTTACCGAAAGCACATTTGCCGGAAGGCGTGTATGCTGGAGGGTTGAAGGCTTTTACGGAGCAATATCCGGAGATCGCTTCCAAGTATTACGGAAAGGCGGCGCCGAGTAGCAAGGATGGTATTATCGCATTGAATACGATGTTGGCTCAAGATGGTTTTGTGGTGTATGTACCGAAAAATGTCGTGGTTGAGCGTCCTATCCAATTAGTGAATATATTCCGTAATGATGTGGATACGATGGCGAACCGTCGTGTCCTGGTGATTATGGAACCTCATTCGGAGGCGAAGTTGTTGGTTTGCGACCATAGTATCGACGACGTGAAATTCTTGGCGACTCAAGTGGTTGAGATTTTCGCAGAGGAAGGCGCTCGCTTCGATTATTATGATTTGGAGGAAAGCAGTGTGTCCACGACCCGTTTCTCCTCCGTACACGTAAGGCAGGCGGCCTCGACCAATGTCTTGGTAAACGGTATTACGTTGACGAATGGCTTGACTCGCAACAATTATTACGTGGAACTGAATGGCGAGTATGCCGAGTCTACCTTATGCGGTATGTCCGTTCTGGACAAGGAGCAACAGATGGATACCTATAGCCATATTACCCATGCGGTTCCGAATTGTACCAGCAACGAGTTGTTCAAGAATGTACTGAATGATCATGCCGTAGGTGTCTTCAGCGGACGTATCTTGGTGAAAGAGGATGCCCAGAAGACCGCCGCTTACCAGACGAACCGTAATCTGTGCGCTACTCGTGAGGCCCGTATGTACAGCAAGCCGCAACTGGAGATTTATGCGGACGACGTAAAATGCTCGCACGGTATGACGACCGGTCAGTTAGATGAGAACGCTTTGTTCTATATGCAAAGCCGCGGTATCCCGCGTGACGAGGCCCGTATGCTATTGAGCGTGGCTTTCACTTCCGACGTGATCGACCATGTACGCTTGGAGGCGTTGAAAGACCGTTTGCATAAACTGGTGGAGAAACGTTTCCGCGGTGAGCTGGCCAAATGCGCCGGTTGCCGGATTTGTAAATAATTGCGAATAAGAGGAAAACTATAATCAGGCATGGATTATCCCGACGATAATGTAGGGAACCATGTCTGATTTTTTTATATCTTTGGCAGTGACAAATTAAAACCTCCAACTTATGCAGTTAACACACATCGCCTTATGGACGAATCATCTGGAACGTTTACGGGATTTCTATGTAAAGTATTTTAATGGTAAGAGTAATGAGAAATATGTGAATTCGAAAAAAGGATTCGCCTCCTATTTCGTCTCTTTCGAGAGTGGCCCCGCCTTGGAGATCATGCAACGGCAAGATATTATTGAGGCTTACGACAAGGATCATATCGGCTTGGCTCATCTGGCCTTTCATGCGGATAAGAAGGAGCAAGTGGATCAAATGATCGAACGTTTCCGGATGGATGGATACACGATCGCCGGTGAGACCCGCGTTTCCGGGGATGGTTACTATGAGGGCGTGATCCGAGATCCTGACGGAAATATAGTAGAGATCGTCGCTAACGGGGAGCCGGAGATACAAGTAGCTTTATTTCCTCCTTATGAGTTACTGCTGGAAGCCGATCCGGATCGGGAGAAAGTCGAGGCTTACCTAAAGGATTCGGATTGCTTTATCGCTACGGTACGAAATTCCGTTGCCGGCGTGATCGTGGTTCGCAAGGAGGAGGGTCGCAAGGCGGAGATCATGAATCTTGCCGTGGCGGATATCTTCCGTCGGCGAGGAATCGCCCGGAAACTATTACGGCATGTATCTAATAAATGGGCTCCGGCTCAAGATGTCGAGCTTTTGCGTATTTGCACCGGAACCTCAGCCGCCGGCCCGATGATGCTTTATCAACAGGAAGGCTTCGACTTGGTTGCCGTAGATCGCGATTATTTCGTACGGAACTATGCCGAGCCTATCTGGGAGAACGGCATTCAATGCAGGCATCAATTGATTCTTGAAAAGCGATTAAAATAGTATATATGAAAAGAAAATCGGGAGGTTTAAGGCCTCCCGATTTAATTATTAGTAATCTATGAATAGGTCCTCGAATGAAAAATCATCGGGGCTAATGGCATCACATTTCCAGTACGAAGATCCCTTTCGGTGCCAAGGATAATTCGTCTCCCAATGGAATCTCCTTTCCGGTTAATATCTCTTTTCCGGAGGTTTTACCTCGCAATACTTCCGCATAGCGGGCCAACGGGAGGTTCACCTCCTTGTCGCTGCCATTCATCAAGATCAATACGCTCCGGCCATCCAGACTGCGCTCGTAAACATAGACACCTTGGTTCACCATGAAATGCTTCATCTTGCCCTTAGCGATGACAGCGTTGCCCTTGCGCCATTTCAATAAAGTGCGGAGGAAATTCCACGCGTCATTTTGTACCTCGCTGCGACCGGATGCCTCGAATTGATTCACCTTGTCGCCGGGCCAGCCACCGGGAACATCCAGACGGATATATCCGTCTCCCTTCTCCTTGGTGCCGTTCATCAGCAACTCCTGCCCGTAATAGAGCTGGGGAATACCGGGGATCGTCAACAAGAATGTCACCCCTTGCTTGAACGCGTACAAATCATCGACAGACTTAGGCATGGAGGGAAGAAAACGATCCGTATCATGGTTCTCCAAGAAACGCAATACGTTATAGATATCGGGATATACATAATCATAGCACATATGCTCGAAGATCGTGTGCAAGCCTCCGGAATACCCGGTCTCCTCATGGAACGCCTTGCTCGCGATACCCATCAAGCGGAAATCCATTACCGATTTCAGCTCGGTATCCTGCCCGAAGTTCAACCGGCTGCCTTTCTGCCAATAAGCGGAACCGATCGTGTAGTTCATCCACGCCTCGCCTACGATGTTATACTCCGGATACTCGTTCATGACCTCCGTGCACCAATTCCGCATCATGTCCACGTCGGCATACGGATACGTATCTTGACGGATACCATCCACGCCGCAATACTCGATCCACCAGATAGAGTTCTGGATAAGGTATTTGGCTACATGTGGGTTCTTTTGGTTCAAGTCCGGCATGCTCGGGACAAACCAACCGTTCAGCATCGTCTCCTTATCATAATCCGACACGTAAGGATCGAAATAAGCCTCTTTATCGTGGTTGGTCTGCACGTAGTTATCGAGATTATTAAACCAGTCGTGGCTAGGGATATCTTTCATCCAAGGATGATCGCTTCCACAATGGTTGAAGATCATATCCATTACGACACGCATGCCCCGCTCGTGCGTCTTCTCGATCAAGCGGACGTAATCCTCGTTCGTGCCGAAGCGTGGGTCTACCCGATAATAATCCGTCGTGGCATATCCGTGATAAGAGCCTCCCTCCATGTCATTCTCCAATACCGGGTTCAGCCAGATAGCGGTAACGCCCAGATCCTCGATATAATCCAAATGCTGCTCGATACCGGCCAAGTCACCCCCATGACGGGCGTTCGGGCTGTTACGGTCTACCTTATAAGAGGTACGCATCGGGATTTGATCGTTCGAGGGATCTCCGTTTGCGAAACGATCCGGCATGATGAGATAAAGCACGTCGGAAGAGTCAAACCCCTTGATCCGATCGGCGTTCGGTTTACGGGCCTTCAACTCATACGAGTAATTGAAACTCTTTTTGTCCTTCGTGAACGTGATATCAAACCTGCCGGGCTTGGCGTTTTCCACGTCCAGATAGATCAATAGGTAATTCGGGCTTTCCAACGCTACCGAGCTTTTCAACTGTACGCCGGGATATTTCACGCTAGGGAGATATCCGGCGATATCCTTACCGTATACCATCAGCTGGAGTTCCGGGTTCTTCATACCACTCCACCAGAAGGTCGGCTCGATTCTAAGGTTATCGGCTGAAAGCGTACTGGAAGCGAAAAGGGCCAGTAAAAGGCTCAAGAATAAATGTCTGTTCATGATATATGTTTATTGATTTATATGACAAGGTTGTACATACGCGAAGATAGAAGGATTCCATTGATAATAACACGCTTTCGCCCGGCGAAAAGGGAATAAAAATCACGCGAACGTTTGCGAACCCTCGTAAATTAAGACTATCTTTACTGCCTAAATCTAATCAACTAATTCAAATGATAAAAAGTCTAATTGTATCCATGTTTCTGACAGGTTGCGTTTCCTCCCTGTCCGCACAACAAAGTTTTTGGAAAGAAGATTTCTCCGCCGGGAAATTACCCGACGGCTGGATGATTGTCGATTCAACGAAATCGGCAAAGTGTGAATGGATTGTAACCGATCAGCCTTATCCCGGCTCTTTCCAGTTCGAGCAACAAGCACCTCCCATCGCATCTACGAGCCGTGGCTATCATATGCAATTCCGGCCGGGCGTAGTCACCGGGGAGGAGATCACGAAGTGGAATCAACGGGAGGAATACCCGAACGGCTATTTCCAGACCAGCGCTATCGATTGCGCGGGAAAGAACGATGTGGTATTGAAATTCCAGCACCTGTTTCGTTGGAATAATTGGTTCACCGGAAAACGTGCCGGCCTTTGGGTAGGCGTCAGCAACGACGGGGTGCATTGGAAAGAGTATAACGTGATGGATAAGATCCCCGCCGCTACCCAGCTTCATGCCCCGGTGAACGAGGAGATCAACATCAGCGAGGTAGCCGCGAATCAGAAAACCGTCTACTTGCGTTTCTTCTGGCGGGATATCTTCTCTTGGTATTGGATGGTCGATGATATTGAGCTGACAGAGCCTTTCGCGCATGACTTGGCCTTGGAGAAAGTGACCTCACACCAAGAAACCGGGAATACGTTCACGAAGGAAGACGTGTTGAAAGTGAAGCTGAAGAACGTTGGCTCCCAGCCCGTAGACGAGGATTTCACGGTAACCGCCTCTTTAAACAACGGTCAGAAACTAACCGCCACGGTAACCGCCTCCGGGCATCCGATCGCTAAACAAGAGGAATATGAGGTAGCTTTCCCTGCTACCGACCTAACCCAGATGGGCTCCTATAAAATAGAGTTCGCTATCCAATACCCGAAGGATGAGCGTTCGTCAAACAACGTATTAAAAGCGAACCTGTTCGCCGCCCGTATGAACTTGGGTAAGTTGACGAAGTTCAATAAGATCAGCAACACGGAATATGAGTTCGTCTCCGGGTACGCTAAGGTTAAGTTGATGTTTTACCGGGATGATATCTTCCGTATCTGGTTGGCACCGGATGGGGAGTATACCAATCCGGCGGCAAACTCGATCGTTGTAGATTATGGGGTAAAGAACCCGAGAGTCTCCATGGCCGACAACGGCAGCTATTATAAGTTCACGACTCCCCAATGTGTCGTACGTGTCTATAAGAACCCTATTCGTTTCGCCATGTATGACAAGAATAACCGTGCCGTGATCTACGAGGAGGCCGAACCACTTGCCTTCGGACTGAAAACGACCCAAACGATGCGCCGTAGCGGTGATGAGGATTTCTACGGTTGCGGTATGCAACAAGGTAATTTCTCATACGCCGGGAAGGAAGCGGATATCGAGGTGACCGGTTGGGATGAGGATCAATCCTCTAACCCGGCTCCCTTCTATATGTCCACGAAAGGATATGGCGTATTCCGCAATACGTTTGCCCCGGGCCATTATGCCTTCAACGGCACGGAGATGCTGGACAAGAACTATGATGATGGCTTTAAGCTGATGGGCTTCACCAGTCAGTTGACGCATAACGAGAATCGCTTTGATGCGTTCTACTTCTACGGCCCTTCCTTGAAAGACCTATTGAACGACTATACGGATATCACCGGAAAACCTTTTATGCCGGCGATGTGGATGCTTACGATGGGAGACGCCGACTGCTATAACAAAGGGGAACAGCGCACCGGATGGCCTCAATCCACCCCGGACGTAATCAGCCAAGTTGCTGATAAATATGTGGAATATGATATGCCCCGTGGCTGGATCTTGCCGAACGATGGCTATGGTTGCGGCTATGTGAAATTGGATTCTGTTGTGACGGAATTAGGTAAACGAGGTTTCCATACGGGCTTGTGGACAGAGAATGGTGTGGATAAGATTGCCTACGAGGTTGGTAAATGTGGTACCCGCCTGTGTAAATTGGATGTGGCTTGGGTTGGAGAAGGCTATGAGTTTGCCTTGAACGGCTGTAAATCCGCATTCGAGGGTATCGAGAACAATACGAACGAACGGGGTTTCGTATGGGCTGTTTGCGGTTGGGCCGGAACCCAGCGGTATTCTACGGTATGGAGCGGTGATCAAGTGAGCAACTGGGATTATATCCGTTACCATATCCCGACGATCACGGGTGCCGGCCTTTCCGCCATGAACGCCGCTACTAGCGATGTGGACGGTATCTTCGGCGGTTCCCCGAAAACCTATACCCGCGACTTGCAATGGAAGGTCTTCACCCCGATCTTTATGACCATGAGCGGCTGGGCGGATGCCGACCGTCAGCCTTGGGTATATGGGCATCCGTACACGGATATCAACCGTAAATTCCTAAAGCTGAAGATGCGTCTGAACCCGTACGCCTATACCTATTGCCATGAGGCGCATACGACCGGTGTACCGATGGCTCGTGCGATGGTACTGGAATTCCCGGATGACGTGGTTACCCGTGATACGACCACCCAATATCAATTTATGAGTGGCGAGTGGATGATGGTTGCTCCTGTATATACCCGTAAGAACGTACGCGATAGTATTTACTTCCCTGCCGGAGAATGGTACGACTATTGGACCGGAAAGACATACGAGGGTGGCAAGTGGTTGGATAAATATGAGGCTAAACTGGATATTTGCCCGGTATTTATCCGTCAAGGCGCCATTATCCCGATGTACCCGGATATGAATTATGTCGGCGAGAAACCTGCGGATGTCTTGACCTTGGACTTATATCCCTACGGAAACACCTCTTTCAATTTATATGAAGACGACGGTCTCACCCGTGATTATAAGAAAGGCGAATTTGCCCGTACCTTAATCTCTGTTTCCTCCCCAAAAGGTGAGAAAGGCACGATCACCGTGGATATAGCGAAAGCGAAAGGAGATTATAAAGGACGTTACCAAGAGCGTACTTACCTATTGGATGTCCGCTCAGAATCCAGCCCGTCAAACGTAACCGTAGCCGGGAAGCCGCTATCTGCCATCTCCCCCGAAGCGTTCAATGCCGGACAAGAAGGCTGGTACTTCGATGCCTCGGACCGTATGGGAAGGGTTAAGGTACGGACGAACCGCTTGTCTACGAATCAAGATCAGAAGATTGTAATTGGTTTCTAACACTTCTATTTATTTTAAAGGTATATGAAAACACAATTGACTTTATGTATATCCGGGACATTGACGCTTATCGGAATGTCCGGTTGCGAAAAAACTCCGGAGCGTCCTATGAATGTTGTGTATATCTTAGCGGATGATTTAGGATATGGAGATGTTGGCTGTTATGGCCAACAGATTATCAAGACTCCCAATATAGACCGGATGGCGAAGGAGGGAATGTTGTTTACGCAGCATTATGCCGGATGTACGGTGAGTGCCCCTTCCCGTTGTTCCTTGATGACCGGATTGCATACGGGACATACGCAAGTCCGGGGAAACCGGGAGATCACGCCCGAAGGCCAACAGCCGATGCGGGAGGATACCTATACGTTGGGTAAATTAATGAAATCGGCCGGTTATACGACCGGTATCTTTGGTAAATGGGGGTTGGGAAATCCGGGCTCTGTCTCCATTCCTAATAAGATGGGTTTCGATGAGTTTTATGGATATAATTGCCAACGGCAGTCGCATTCCTTCTATCCGGATCATTTATGGCATAATGAGGAGAAGGTTCTTTTTCCTGAAAACGAGAACAATGCTTGCAAGACATATTCACAAGATTTGATTCATGAGCAAGCATTGAAGTTCATCCGGGATCATAAGGAGCAACCGTTCTTTGCGATGCTTACTTATACGCTGCCTCATGCGGAATTGAATCTTCCGCATGATTCTATTTATAAGATGTACGAGAACTCATTCGAGGAGACTCCTTATATTGGTAAGTTTGATAAAGTGTATGGCGGTTATAACACCTCGGAGAAGCCCTTGGCCTCCTTTGCCGCCATGGTCTCCCGGTTGGATAAATACGTGGGGGATGTAATGGCTGAATTGAAAGAGTTGGGTTTGGATAAGAATACGATCGTGATTTTTACCAGCGATAACGGCCCACATCATGAAGGTGGAGCTGATCCCGATTTTTTCAAGAGCTACGGACCTTTCAGGGGGATCAAACGGGATGTATATGAAGGAGGTATCCGTATACCTATGGTGGCATGGTGCCCGGGTACGATCAAGGCCGGAGCTCAATCGGATCATATAAGCGCATTCTGGGATGTCATGCCGACATTGGCAGAACTTACAGGTACGGTCTTGCCCGAGCAGACGGATGGAATCTCTTTCTTACCAACCTTGTTATCAAAGAAAAATCAACAGGCCCATGATTATTTATATTGGGAATTTCACGAGTTGAATGGCCGGGAAGCATTGCGCTCCGGTAAATGGAAACTAATCCGGCAACCGATCGTGGGTGAAACTATATTGGAACTGTATGATTTAAGTAATGATATACATGAGGATACGAATCTAGCGGAGAAGTATCCCGATAAGGTAAAAGAACTAGTATCCTTAATGGACAACGCCCGCACAGAGTCTCCGTACTTTAACTTTGGAAGAGAAAAGTAAACGTGCGAGAAGAGAATAAAGTGTAGGCGTAATATCTGTTAGGTAATGATAAAAAAGGCTTTCTTTCAGCGAGAAAGCCTTTTTTTTGTATCTTTGGCTCTCGTAATTTTAAGACAAAAAGAAGTAAGACTATGTTAGACGTTCAAGCGATCCGAAAAGACTTTCCGATCTTGGATCATAAGATATACGATAAACCGCTGATATATTTCGATAATGGCGCTACTACCCAGAAACCTCGTCAAGTGGTAGAAAAGATAGAGAATGGATATTATAACGTAAACGCCAATATCCACCGAGGCGTACATTTCTTGAGCCAAGCGGCGACAGAGGCGCATGAGGAGGCTCGCAAAACGGTACAGCATTTCTTGAATGCCCGTTCCTCGAATGAGATTATTTTTACCCGGGGAACTACGGAATCCATTAATTTGATCGCTTCCAGCTTTACGGATGAATGTATGTCGGCAGGGGATGAGGTGATCGTGTCCGTGATGGAGCATCATTCCAATATCGTTCCTTGGCAGATACAAGCGGCCCGGAAAGGTATTACGTTGAAGGTGATCCCGATGAATGAGAAAGGGGAGTTGAATCTGGATGAGTATCGTAAATTATTCTCGGATAAGACTCGTTTGGTTTCCGTGACTCATGTGTCTAATGTCTTGGGTACGGTGAATCCGGTAAAGGCGATGATCGAGATCGCTCATGAACAAGGCGTACCGGTGTTGGTAGACGGGGCTCAAGCCGTTCCGCATATGAAGGTGGATGTGCAGGACTTGGATGCGGAGTTCTATGTTTTCTCTGGTCATAAGATTTACGGACCGACGGGTATCGGGGTCTTGTATGGTAAAGAGGAGTGGTTGGATAAACTTCCTCCGTATCAGGGAGGAGGCGAGATGATCGCTACGGTCTCGTTCGAGAAGACAACTTTTAATGAGCTTCCCTTTAAGTTTGAGGCGGGAACTCCGGATTATATTGGTAGCACGGCGTTGGCGGAAGCCTTGCGGTATGTAGACCGGATCGGTATAGAGAATATAGCTGCTTATGAGGATGAGCTTTTGCGATATGCGACCGCTGGATTAAATACGATCGAAGGGATGCGTATTTTCGGACAAGCGGATCATAAAGGAGCGGTGCTTTCTTTTTTGGTGGGTAATATCCATCATTACGATATGGGGATGTTGCTGGACCGTTTGGGAATAGCGGTTCGTACAGGGCATCATTGTGCCCAGCCTTTGATGCATGCCTTAGGGATCGAGGGGACGGTGCGGGCGTCTTTCTCCTTTTATAATACGAAAGAGGAGATCGATACGTTCATCGCAGGTGTGGAACGAGTTCGGAAGATGTTTTGAGTATGATGTATTATATTAAGAAATATCCGTTTTCACTGGCGATTATATTGATCGTTATTTACTTGTCGTTCTTTAAGCCGCCGAGGATGGATGATATCCCTTTATTCCCGGGTGTGGACAAGGTGGTTCATTTCTGTATGTATGGGGGGATGTCGGGTATGCTATGGCTGGAGTTCTTGCGGAATCACCGGAAGTATGAGACGGTATTATGGCATGCTTGGATCGGGGCGGTTTTATGCCCGATCGTTATGAGTGGGATTATTGAGATATTGCAAGAATATTGTACGACGTACCGGGGTGGGGATTGGTTTGATTTCTTGGCGAATACTTGCGGGGTGATCGCCGCTACGGCATTCGCTTGGTTCGTGCTTCGCCCTTGGATTGTGAAGGATTTGAATAGTTAAAATTACGATGCCCATTCAATGGAGCTTATGATGGGCATTTAAAGGTGCTTACGATGCCCATTGTAAGGATGCTTGAATGAGCATCGTAAGCATGTGGCGTGTTTTACGATAAAAAGAGATAGATACATGTTATTACCCTATATGGAAACCGGGCGTATAGAGGCTGGGTGTGATGAGGCGGGAAGAGGCTGCTTGGCGGGTGCGGTATTCGCCGCCGCCGTGATTCTTCCGGAAGATTTTAAGAATGAGGATTTAAACGATAGCAAGCAATTAAGCGAGAAGAAACGGTATAAGCTTCGTCCCGTTATCGAGCGTGAGGCGATCGCTTGGGCGGTAGGTATCGTTAGCCCGGAAGAGATCGATAAGATTAATATTTTGAAAGCCTCTTTCTTGGCCATGCATCGTGCGATCGAGCAATTGAAAGTACGGCCGGAACATTTATTGATCGATGGAAACCGTTTTACCCCTTATCCCGATATTCCACATACGACCGTAGTAAAAGGCGATGGCAAATACCTGAGTATCGCCGCCGCCTCTATATTGGCTAAAACCTATCGGGATGATTATATGAATGAATTGGCCTTGGAATACCCCGCTTATCATTGGCTGGACAATAAAGGTTATCCTACCAAGGTCCACAGGGAAGCGATTTGTACCCACGGAATCACGCCTTATCATCGCAAGACTTTTACGCTCTTACCGGAGCAGCTTACACTCGGTTTTTAATACGTATATAGGCATAACCTTATGCGTATATACGTATGAGGCTATGCCTATATCGGTGTAGGCTTACACGTATATACGTATCGGCTCGTGCCTATATACATGTGAAAACACCTGTTTTTATTGTTGTTCCTTTGCCCGGTAAGCCATCGCGTACAGACGCATTTGCTTCACCATCGCTACCAACCCGTTGGAACGGGTAGGGGATAAATGCTCTTTTAATCCTACCTTGTCTATAAAGTATAGATCCGCATCCAAGATTTCTTGAGGGGTATGGCCCGATAAGATCTGTATCAGCAAAGATACGATACCTTTTACGATCACGGCATCGCTTTCTCCTTGGAAAATAATCTTTCCATCCACATAATCCGCTTGGAACCAAACCCGGCTTTGACAACCCTCGATCAAGTTGCTTTCCGTTTTATATTTCTCATCAAGCGGGGGAAGGGAGTTTCCCAGATCTATTAATAACGCATATTTATCCATCCAATCATCGAAGACTGAGAATTCTTCGATTACATTGTCTTGAAGTTCATTGATTGTCATTTTATCAGTATTTTATCGATTGTATATTACTTCCAGTACGGTTTGACCGGCAGCTTTTAGAGTCTCACGGTCTATATTTTCCATATTATCTTTTTGAGTATGCCAATAACTGGCGAAACCTGTTTTAGACTCAGGGTCGTAGTTAATAATGTCGATACTCGGGATATTACGTCCGCTAATCACATATTGGTGATCGTCTATGAGCGCTCCGCCGGTGGCGTTAATGAAATATTTGCCATATCCCAGATCGCGGGCCGCGCTCCATACCATCTCGACGATCGGGGCTGCCGCACGTAAGGATTGTTGCTCCTTGAAAAACGTAGCATTTTTGCCGCCCACCATATCCAATAAGATTCCGTATTCCGCCGTATAATTGGGGACATGCGGATTTTTTGCCCAGAACTGGGTACCTAGGCACCAGCTATCCGGTGTATAATCGGTTACGAATTCCGGCGTACCATAATCCTCCGCATCGAAGAAAATAATATCGATACCGATACCCGGGGCTTTTTGTCCGATTTGGCGGGCGATTTCCAATAAGGCACCTACACCACTACCGCCATCGTCCGCCCCGTCCAATGGAGTTCGGTGCTTGGAAGGATCGGGATCGTGGTCCGAATAGGGACGGCTGTCCCAATGCGCGAATAGTAAAACACGTTTACTATTCTCCGGATCAAACGAGCCTATGATGTTTCTCGCTTCCAGCTTCGTTCCGTCGTAGGCGGTTAGTATCGCTTCCTGTTGGTAGACTTTGGCGCCAAAGCGCTTCAATTCAGACGCTAAGTAATCCCCGCATGCTTTATGAGCCGCCGTGTTAGGCACACGGGGACCAAAAGCGACTTGGTTCGCTACATAGGCGTAAGCGCTGTCTGCGTTGAAATCGGGAACAGCTGAAGTGATCGGTTGTTTTTTGATCTCCGGCATATTACCTGTCTCTTTGGTTCCTTTGGCTCCACATGATAAAAGAGCAAAACTCAATAACGCAAAAAATAATCTGATCATAAATCTGTTTTGTTTATAATGTTTTTACGGAGGCAGTCGCTTGAACCTCGTCTAATACACGCATCAAGTTTCCACCCCATATCTTGGCGATATCTTCCTCTGTATATCCTTTCTCTATTAATTTAACAGTGATCTGTATGAAATCGTTGTCACTTTCGCAACCGATAATTCCGCCACCGCCATCAAAATCAGAGCCGATACCTACATGATCGATACCGGCGACTTTCACCATATGATCGATATGTTCGATCGCATCGGTAAGGCTCGCGTTTTTATAATCCTCATTGATATAGCGGTCGAGCAAGCAAACTTGCGCTACGCCTCCATTTTGGGCAAGGGCCTTTAGTTGTTCGTCGGTCAGGTTACGGTCGTGCTTGCACATCGCCATGGATGAGGAATGCGAGCAGATGATCGGGGCCTTGGACAATTTGATAACATCCCAAAATGACTTCTCAGAGGCATGAGACATATCCACCATGATACCTTGGCGATTCATCTCTTTCACAACCTCTTCACCAAACGGACTTAAACCGTCCCATTCTTTCTTGGTATGGGTGGATGAGTCGCAAATATCGTTATCGTAGGAGTGGCAGAGCGTGATATAATTGACACCCATCGCCTTGAACTTAGCGATATTCGCCAAGTCCTTACCAATACCGTATCCATTCTCTATACCGATAAAGAACGCTTTTTTCCCTTCATTCTTCAAGCGGATGAAGTCTTGCTTCGTAACGGCGATGCCACATAAATCCTTATTCAATTCAGCTTGCTTGCGAATACCTTCGATCAAGCCTGTTACTTTTTGTACGGCTTCTTGTAAAGAGGCCTCATCACGTTTACCTTGTCCGATGAAGGCCGCAAGGAACACCCCGTCTAGTTTCCCTTCTTGCATCTTAGGGATGTTTACCCGGTTACGTTCCCGGTCCGCGATGCTGAATCCGGCACGTTTGAACCAGAAAGGAGTATCGGTATGTGTATCTACGGAAAGGAAATGCTTGTGCATCTCTTTGGCTTGGTGGAAAGTCTCGGCCTTTCCTATCAGATGGTGGAATATCTTTAACATCGTAGTGTCGCCTCCGTAAGTCAACGCTTCCGGATGCCATTGAACTCCCATGATGGATCGATTCGGATAAGCGTCGATAGCCTCGATAATACTGTCGGGCGCATAAGCGGTAGCCTTGAAGATAGGCGCCAACTCCTTGATCGCTTGATGATGAAGAGAGTTTACGGCTAAGGTATCTTTCCCTAGAATAGTGGCTAGCTGTGAGTTCGCGTCAACAAAGACACGGTGTGAGCCATACGAACTGGGTAAATCTTGCCTATGCTTGACAGAATGATCGCCACGTTGTGAGGGGATGTCTTGGTAAAGCGTACCGCCAAACGCTACATTCAACAGTTGCAATCCCCGGCATATGCCTAAGACGGGAATATTTTGGTCGGTAGCCATCTTGATTAGTTTCAACTCATACAAATCGCGTACCGGATCGACTTCCTCCAGCTTTTCCCGAGGCTCCTCCTCATACCATAGAGGGTTTACATCCGCTCCTCCTATAAGAACTAGCCCGTCTAAATTCGATACGATATTTCTGAGTACCTTACCGTCAGTAACAGCCGGGATGATAACCGGAGTTCCCCCTGCCTTTACGATGGATTGGATATAGGTGGCCCCCACCCGGGAAGCACCATTGGAGATACTAGCGGAAATCCCGATCAATGGGGAGAATCGTGCCCGCACGTTTACATCGCAAGAGTCTGTCAACTCATATAGCTTTTTTAAGTTGGGTACCTCCGATCCGGGTGTCTGTGCCTGTGCTCCACATAAGATACTACAGGCGCATATTGCTGTGTATAAGATCTTTTTCATAATATGTAGTTGTTTTCGTTTGCTATTTGTTTTGGAAATCTTGTATAGCGGTCATAACCCTTAGCAAGTTTCCACCCCATATTTTCCGTATATCTTCTTCCGTATATCCTTCTTCTAAAAGTCGGACGGTAATGTTAATCAACTCGTTGGTAGCCAAGCAACCGATCAGTTCCCCGTCTCCGTCAAAATCCGAGCCGATTCCTACATGATCGATACCGATTAAATCCACGATATGATTGATATGGCGGATAGCGTCGCTTAAAGAAGCTTTTTCCTCTTCCTTATTGATGAATCCTTTGTATAGGCAGATTTGGGCGACACCCCCTTGAGCGGCCAGCGCTTTCAGTTGATCATCCGTTAAATTGCGGGGATGATCGCAAAGCGCACATGCGGAAGAGTGGGAGGCTATGATTGGCGTCTCGCTCACTTCCAGTACCTGATAAAAGGTACTTTCCGCCGCATGCGAGATATCAACCATGATTCCTAACCGGTTCATCTCTTTTACCACTTTCTTACCGAAAGGACTTAGTCCTTTCCATTCCTGTTTTCCTCTAGCGGAATCACAAATATCGTTATCCCCATTATGGCATAAGGTGATATAAGAAACTCCCATCTCCTTGAACATCCGTAGGTTTTCGATCTGCTTCCCTAAAGCGTACCCGTTCTCGATGCCGAGGCAGATCGCTTTTTTCCCTTGCGCCTTAATCGTCTGGATCTCTTGGGGGGTAGTCGCTATAGCCATCCGGTCCGGATGTAAGGTTTGCTGGCGTTTTACTTGATTCAGCCGTTCTATCGCATACGCTGTCGCTGCCTGTAAGGATGCCTCATCTCGTTTACCTTGCGGGATATAGGCGACCATAAAGGTTGCGTCGATACGCCCTTCTTCCATAAAAGGAAGATTTACTTTCCCTCCTTCTTTCTCCCCGATATTAAATTCACCGGGAAAGATCATCGGGGTATCTGTATGGGAATCGATCGTCACGATCCGTTGATGGATCGCTTTGGCTTTCGCGAAACGGCGGGCATTCTCGATATGGTAAGCGAATAGGGCTTTCATGGCCTCATCCCCTTGCGGAGCCATGGCCTCCGGATGCCATTGTACGCCGAATATCGTTTTCTCCGTATGTTCCATAGCCTCATTGATTCCATCCGGGGCGGTCGCTGTCGCCCTAAATCCGGGGGCGACCTCTTTTACCGCTTGATGGTGGAAAGAGTTGACAAGGATTTGTTTTTCTCCATTGAAAATAGTACGTAGGCGGTTCATTCCCGGTTCGAGTGTTACCGTATGCGACGGATATTCCCGCGCCAATGTCTGGCTGTGTTTCAATAGAGTATGATTGGCTTGTGAATGGATGTCTTGATAGACACTTCCTCCGAACGCTACATTCATGATCTGATGCCCCCGGCAAATACCCATGATCGGAATTTGTCGGTTAGCGGCCAAGCGAAGCAAGATCAAATCGTATTCGTCACGTAGCGTATCTACGTCTTGCAATTGCGGGATAGGCTCCTCATGCAAATAGAGCGGATTGATGTCTCCACCCCCGCTCATAACCAATCCGTCTAGTTCGGAAACCAGTACGGTCAATGCTTTCAGATCCGTGATCACCGGGATAAGTACCGGGGCTCCCCCCGCATCCAGCACGGCTTGCACGTAGGTTTCCGCTATACAGGAAAGTCCGTCTCTCCGGTTAGCGGATATTCCTATTCGGGGAGGTTGAAGGCTTTCTTTAGCCGGTATATAATTATCAACTTCTTTGTATAGGGCCTCTAGATTCGGACGACGGACTTTCATGATTTTAAGCATCTATGTTAGCATATGTAGCGTTTTCCTCGATAAACTCGCGGCGAGGGCCTACGTCTTCACCCATCAACATGGCGAAGATTTGGTCAGCCTCGGCTGCGTTGTCGATCGTGATCTGCTTTAACGTACGGTTTTCCGGGTTCATGGTCGTATCCCACAATTGATGGTCGTTCATTTCTCCCAAACCTTTGTATCGTTGTGTATGGATCGAGTTCTCGTTGCCTCCTCCATATTTTAAGATGAACTGCTGACGTTGTTGCTCGGTCCAGCAATATTCCTCAACCTTACCTTTCTTACACAAATAGAGGGGAGGAGTCGCCAGATAAACATATCCGTTCTCGATCAAGGAACGCATACGGCGGAAGAAGAAGGTCAAGATCAATGTGGCGATGTGGCTACCGTCCACATCGGCATCGGTCATGATAATCACCTTGTGGTAACGCAGCTTCTCCATGTTCAACGCCTTCGGGTCATCCTCCGTACCGACGGTTACGCCCATCGCGCGATAGATGTTCTGGATTTCCTCGCTTTCGAAGATCTTATGATCCATCGCTTTCTCCACGTTCAATATCTTACCGCGCAATGGTAGGATCGCTTGGAAGTTACGGTCGCGTCCTTGCTTAGCCGTACCACCTGCGGAGTCTCCCTCGACAAGGAACAATTCGCAGATCGACGCGTCTTTAGAGGAACAGTCCGCCAATTTACCGGGAAGTCCACCTCCTGTCAGCGGAGATTTGCGTTGTACCAATTCGCGAGCCTTACGAGCGGCATGACGGGCTTGAGCGGCCAAGATCACCTTGTCGACGATTATTTTCGCCTCTTTCGGATGTTCTTCCAAATAATAGCCTAACGCCTCGCCGATCGCCATATCCACTGCACCGGTAACCTCGCTATTACCCAGCTTCGTCTTTGTCTGTCCCTCAAACTGAGGCTCGGCTACCTTGATAGAGATAACGGCGGTCAAACCTTCACGGAAGTCATCCCCTTGAATCTCCACCTTGGCTTTCTCCAATAATTTAGAATCCTCGGCGTACTTTTTCAATGTACGGGTCAGACCACGGCGGAAACCGGCTAAGTGTGTACCACCTTCTATCGTGTTAATATCATTTACGTAAGAGAATACGCTCTCGTTGTAAGAAGTATTATAAGTTAACGCCACCTCGACAGGGATACCCTGCTTCTCGGTAACGATATGGATTACGTCTGGAATCAGTTTCTCTTTAGAACGGTCGATATAGCGGACAAACTCTTTCAATCCCTCATCCGAATGGAATACCTCGGACTTGAATGAACCGTCTTCTTTCAGAACTCGCTTATCTGTCAGACGTAGCGTAATACCTGCGTTCAAGAACGCTAATTCACGCAAACGGGTAGCCAAGATATCATACTTGTATTCCGTGACCGTAAAGATAGAACCGTCCGGCTTGAAAGAGATCGTAGTACCTGTTTTATCCGTATTATCGATAACCTGTACGTCGTGCAACGGCTTTCCGCAAGAGAACTCCTGCATATGTACTTTACCGTTCCTGCGAACTTCCGCTTTCAGATAAGTAGAGAGGGCGTTTACGCAAGATACACCCACACCGTGCAAACCACCGGATACTTTATAGGTTCCCTTGTCGAACTTACCGCCGGCGTGCAGCACCGTCAATACTACCTCCAAGGCTGATTTACCTTCTTTCTCATGAATATCCACGGGGATACCACGGCCGTCGTCGGTAACCGTGATCGAGTTGTCCTCATTGATTACCACGTCGATGTATGTACAATATCCGGCTAGCGCTTCGTCTATGGAGTTATCTACGACCTCATACACTAAGTGATGGAGACCTTTCTCGCTGGTATCGCCAATATACATGGATGGCCTTTTTCGTACTGCCTCTAACCCTTCAAGTACTTGAATACTATCTGCGGAGTACTCTGTAGAAGTATTCTTAATTTCTTCACTCATGAGTTTATCTTTCTTTAAAATCTGTAATTATCTATGTCCTCAAAAAAATCTAACAAATGTAGTGATTTTTATCGAGATAGCGAAGTGGGGGATGTGAAAATAGCGAAAAAAGGACGGGTGTAGTAAAAAAGGAGAGAGATAAGCCATAAACTTATCTCTCTCCTTTTGATTGGTAGCCCATAGGGGAATCGAACCCCTCTTTCAAGAATGAAAATCTTGCGTCCTAGCCGATAGACGAATGGGCCATCAGGTTTAAAAAAGCCGGGCTTATTGAGAGTCCGGCTTTATACTTGTAAAAGTAATTACCTTCTGCTTATGCTAGCGCATTAACGTGCTTAGCCAACTTAGATTTCAGATTACCGGCCTTGTTCTTGTGGATAACGTTCTTTTTTGCAAGCTTATCCAACATAGAGCATACCTTAGGGAATAAAGCTTGTGCCTCATTCTTGTCTTCAGTAGCGCGCAAAACTTTCATAGCGTTTCTAGCTGTCTTTGCGTAATATCTGTTACGCAAACGTCTTGCGTTTGTCTGTCTGATTCTCTTGATTGATGACTTATGATTTGCCATTTCTAGATCTTCTCTTTATTGTTTTTTAATCCTGTTTATTGTAGCCCATAGGGGAATCGAACCCCTCTTTCAAGAATGAAAATCTTGCGTCCTAGCCGATAGACGAATGGGCCAAAATGTCAAAGCTCTCACTTATAGCGTTCTAAGAAAGTGATTTCCCGATTGCGAGTGCAAAGATAGACGATCTCTCTGAACTGGCAAAACATTTCGAAGGAAAATTTAATACTACTCACTGTTTTAACTTCTCTTTAGAACTTATATCTTCCAGATGAATTTCCAAGGCTTTAACGGAAATATTTATTTCCCAGATACATACACATAACGACGCCGCTAATAGCAATAAGGCTATGCCAAATATCCATGCGGCGAAAACCTGCCACGATACATAAATGAAGAACATAGCGATCACGCAGAGCAGCAAACTGAGTATTCCTAATATTTGCATGGAACGGGTCAGATAGAGCCTTTTCCGCAGGTTCGCTATCTGGGCGATATCCTTGGGGTCATGGGTTTGCTGATGCTTTTCTTTCAAGGCACGCACTACGCTGGCGTATGAAAGGAAGCGATTCGTATAGGCCAACAATATCAATGATATGGCGGAAAATAATAAAGAAGGGGTCGTTAAGTCCAACATAATTCTATACTTTAATTATATGTATAACGTTAATTTGAGTATCTTTGTTCTTAATCATCGTCGCAAAGATACGAATTATGTTGTGTAAAACGAGGGGGATTGTCTTGCATACGATCCCTTACAATGATAAATATTCTATTATATATATGTATACGGAGGCGTTTGGCCGGGCCTCGTATCTGGTTAGTCGTAGCCGAGGGAAGAAAAGCACGGTATCGAAGGCTTTGTTTATACCTTTGTCCGTTCTGGAAATGGAGGTGGAGCACTTGAATAAGCGGGACTTGCACCGGATTAAGGAGACCCGCATTTGTTTTCCGCTGAATGATGTTTGTTGTGATCCGGTTAAGAATGTATTGGCGCTTTTCCTCTCGGAGGTTCTTTTTAGGGTCGTGAAAGATACGGAGCCGGATCCCCGTTTATTTGATTATTTATACGAGTCCATACATCTATTGGAGTATGCGGATAAAGGTATCGCTAATTTTCATATGGTTTTCTTGTTAGGTCTTCTCCACCATCTCGGTATTTTCCCGAATATGGAATCGCATAGGGTGGGATATTATTTCGATATGTTGAATGGGGTGTTTACGGATCATATCCCGATGCATCGGCATTATTTAAATAAGGTGGAGAGCGCTTTCTTTTCCCGTTTGCTGCGTATCAGTTTTGAGAATATGTCGCTTTATGGTTTTTCCCGGCAAGAGCGGGCCCGTATTATTCATCGTATTCTTGAGTATTACCGTCTACATCTCCCGGATTTTCCGGAAATCAAATCGTTATCGGTGATGCAAAGCTTATTTGATTGATCTATTTGATGTTATATTAGCTCTTGAAAACACGTACGTGTTTTTTGAAAAAGACGTACATGTTTTTCCGGAAACACGTACATGTTTTTTCGGAAATAATGAGAAGCTTCCGGATAGGCGGGAAAAACATCCGATAACGGTTGCCTATTTGAGGAAAAGATTATACTTTTGCAATCTCAAAAGAGTTGGTCTTGTAGTTCAACGGATAGAATAGAAGTTTCCTAAACTTTAGATCCGGGTTCGATTCCCGGCGAGACTACTTTTGTCTTTCTTTCTTTTTATCTTATTTTATTAATAGATAGCTAGTTGCACTTGACTTTTGAGTGTTTTGTATATCGTTTTTGTAAAGAGAAAATAAATAAAAGAAGATTTTTTCTTACCGCAATTCTTACCGCATCCTTGTTTTGTCGATAAAATATTGTCTATATTTGCGTAAGTTAAATAAACAGATATATTATGGCAACAGTAAAATTCTATTTGACACGTCCGAAGTCAGATAAGCCTACCGCTATTTTTTTTCTGATGAATTACGGTGCATATACTATTTTACCCGATGGGAAGAAAAAGTACTTACCGTTGAAGTATTATACTAATGAGACAATTTTGCCGGAAAGATGGGATACGAAAGTTGGTGCTCCGATCGCTCCTACTGCGAGGAATCACCGGATGAACGCTGGTGAGTATAGAGAACTGAAAGCGGCTTTGGATAATATCGAAGTTACGGCTAAAGATGTGTTACGTCGCTTGGAGAATGACGGTATCCAGCCAACGAATGAGCTACTAACAAAGGAGTTGGATAAGATATTTAAAGGTTACAAGGAGATAGAACCGGATAGAGATGTCAAGGATTTACTTTGTTTTGTCAAATCCTTTATAGAGAAAACTGATAAGAAACCTAATACTGTGAAGGGGTATAAGCAAACAGCTCGTGAGATTGAGGGGTATATTGCATTAACAGGGAAAAGGCTACAATTTGAGAATGTAGACTTGGATTTTTATTTGTCATTTGTTGAATATTTAACGAATAAAGGTTATTCTCCAAATACGGTTGGTGCTCGTATAAAGGATTTGAAAATGTTTATGAATGAGGCTTATGAACGTAATCTACATACAAATATGGATTTCAAAAAGAAGCGTTTTAGTAAGCCTAAAGAGGAAACCTATTCTGTCTACCTCAATAGTGATGAGCTAAAGAAAATCTATAAGTGTGACTTAAGTGATGAACCTCGATTGGATCGGGTTCGGGATTTGTTTTTGATAGGCTGCTGTACAGGATTACGTTTTAGTGATTTGTCTTTGTTGAGTTCTGATAATATTGATAATGTAGAGAGTGTAATTACTATAAAGACTGTGAAAACCGGTAGGACTGTAGTTATCCCTTTGCATGCGATAGTTCGGCAGATATTGCAGAAATATGATAATGAGTTGCCTCGTGTTCCTTCAAATCAAAAATTTAATGATTATATCAAAGAGATTGCGAAGAAGGCTGAGATTAATGAGCCAATCTTATTGCAAAGAACAAAAGGTACTTTAACTTATGCTGAAACGAAGCCTAAATATGATCTTGTAACGAGTCACACGGCTCGGCGTTCTTTTGCCACGAATGCTTATTTAGCAGGATTGCCACCCATTAGTATAATGAAGATAACGGGACATAAGACGGAATCTTCATTCATGAAGTATATTAAGATCTCGGAGAAGGAGAATGCTATACAGTTGAAAGGACATGAATTTTTTAATCAGATAGTAACTTGCTAATTGATTATTTTTATGGAAAATGTGAAATCGTATTGTGATGATATTCTAGATGTTATACATAAATTTGGGGAAGAGTATATCTATGACCCCAGAAATAAAACCATTGATGGGAAAGATTTGTTTGTTTCTGTTGATAATAATATCAATAGCGATATTGAATACTCTGATGATTCGGACAATAGATCGAATGAGGCTTGTGTGAATTTGGGTTTAACTTTTGCGGTTGGTCAATATTGTGAGAATTTACGTATAAAATATGTAGATGCGATAAAATCTCGATTGTTAGGGATGGATCCTAAAGCTAGAATGGTCTATGCGGAGGAAATATTACAGCGTTTATATGAAATACAACTTAATCACCCTATTTTTCATTACCAAGTATTTCAAAAACTTGTAATACCGTTTTTTTTCTCAGATGTCACAGAGGCTTTTGAACGATATGACATTAATCTGTGGAATATCCTAGTAAATTGCCAAAAAAAGCACGGTACATTCTTTTGTTATTGGCTAAAGTTCCTTAAGCATCATTATGATACGATAGGGCTACAAAGATGTGTTTATAGTGAAAGTGATATCCTTGATGGTCTGCCAAATGCTTCTCAATGCGAGCTGTCGAATGTCTCTCAAGAGGAATTGCCAAATGCTTCTCAAGATGAACTATCAAATGTTTCTGATGAGGGTACTGATAACTTATTAAACATAGAGGATGAGTTTTATAAACTATTTAATGGCTATGACAAGGGTGTTGTACTCGAACTGATAAAAAAGTTAGAGGAGTTTAATATAGTAAGAGAGCGAGATTATGTCTGCAAATATAAGAATTATCTTGCCAAATTAATGATATTCATGAAAAATCAGGGGATTCTTAAATATAATCGGCTAGTGCCTGTAGCACGTATCTTTTATGGCTATTTTAATCTTGTAGTTAGAAAAACATCGATAGGAGAAAATAGTGTTACAGAAAGAAACATACGTGTGATAGAGAATCGTGGGACTATGGGGCTTTCTACAGACGAGATCGAGGATTTTAAGCTTATCTGTGGTCATTTTCCAAAATAGTTATTTCCCTTTGGAAAAGGTGGAAAAAGTGGAAATGCTTGATTGATAAACTTTGCGCCGTAATTTTAAAAAAATAAATTATGGTACAGAATTTATTAATACAAGCTTCGCTGTCTGATATCGAAGCTGTTGTTCGTAAAGTACTTGATGATCGATTAAATGATTTAATACCTCAGAGGAAAGAGGATACTCCTTTGTACCTTACTCGTGATGAGGCTGCGAAGATGTTGCGGATTTCTTTGCCAACTTTGGCCGATTGGACAAGACAAGGAATGATTCCCGCTCAACGAATAGGAAGACGTGTCCTTTATGCTATTTCCGATATCGAGAATACTTTAAAAGGAAAGAAGGGAGGACGTAAGAATGGATGAGATAGCTTCTAAATACTATGTGTATCTATCAAGCTGTAAGGAAGGACATGATTCATGTACTGAATATAGTAGTATGTTTCATGATATGGTACATGGTCATATGTTATATGATACGGTTGACTTTGTTCTTTATCAGAAAGATGTTCCAGAAATAGATTTGTTATCGGAAGTATCGCCATATTTGACGAATAGAAGAGATTGCATTGGTGAAGGTGGATCCTCTTATGTATGTGGGGAATATAAGGGGTATAAGGTATATGTAAATGATAAAATGTTAAAAATAAATACATGTAGCTTATGTAAGTATTACTACGGTACCAACATGCACGATTTCCCTTTAGAGGACGTACGGAAAGCCATTGAGAGGATAGGAGAGGATTTAAACATCCCTATGGATAAGGTCACTGTGACTAGGCTGGATTTAGCAGAGGATTGGGAGTTACAGCGGTCTCCAATAGAATATTTCAATCGGATGTTAGATTTACCTTATTTTAGGCGTCTTTCATATCCTACAGGAATTACGTTTCAAACAGCAGAGAAAGAACTTTCGTTTTACGATAAAGGAAAGGAACAGGGGAGTAATAATAAGAATATAGCTCGATGCGAGTTTCGGATAAAGAAAGTTAGGAAGTACTTTGGGAAATCGGTTACTGCGTCAATGTTATATGATCCTAGCTTTTGGAATGATTTGCTGGATCGGTTCTTATCTTGTTATTCCAAAGTCAAGGTGAGTAAAGAGTCTTTACCTCTTGATAAGATAGATGGAATAAAGAGTTTTCAAGATTGTATTTTATGTCATTGGGTTAATCGTAAGGGGTTTGATCCGTTGAAGTCTGAATTGAATGCTTTTGTGCGTGATGGAGGATTGACGCAAAGAAACTATAAGTCTATTATAGGAAAGATCAAGAGGTGTTGTTTCTCTTCTCAAGGAAAAGACGTTGGCCCAGAGATGGAAGAATTTGATGTGAAATTCAGGTCATTTTTGAAGTTAAAGAGATTTGATTAAATATCATTGTTTTGCCCATATTTGAGGCTTACAACGTATCTAGGCTTAGGTTTTTCCTAATAAAATGTAGGAAATAATACCCTTGTCGGGGATCTGTCAAATAAATTTAGAGAGGTGGGGGATATTTCCGGGGAGGTGGTATCTCTCGCTTCTTTTGTTTTTAGAGGATATTGTTCTGTAAATGATTTTCCAAAAAAGAATCACGATAAAACGGAATTTAGAAAATGTTCGTTATATTTGCGTGAGGTAATCACTAAAAGATGAAACAACAGATAATTAATAAGCTAAGAGGCTTTTTCTCTTTGCAACCAATAGAGAAAGCATGGGTGTTTGGTTCCTGTTCACGTGGAGAGGAGACGAAGGATAGCGATATTGATATTCTGGTTCGTTTTGACTCCCACGCTCGTATTACATTATTCAAGTATGCTGGTATGGTGGAAGCTCTAAGCCAATTGTTGCATCGTAAGGTTGATTTGGTGGAGGAAGGACAATTGAAGGATTTCGCCGTTTCTTCTGTAGATCGGGATAAAATATTGGTATATGAGAGAGAAACCTAAAGACAATACACGTCTACGGCATATGCTGGAGGCGATAAATAATGTCATTGAGTTCACGACAGATGTAACTTTTGAGGAGTATTCCAGAAACAAGATATTGCGTTTTGCGGTCATCAAGAATTTGGAGATTGTAGGGGAGGCGGCTTATTTGATTACAAAGGAATTTCGGGAGGAACATCAAGAGATCGCATGGAATGAGGTCATAGGCATGCGTCATGTGTTGGTGCATGGGTATTATCAGATTCGGGATGAGATTGTGTGGGGAACCATTCAAACCGATCTATTTCCGCTTAAGGATAAGATAGAACAGTTGATCTGTAAATAAGCTTAATGTATTGTTTTAGAAAATAACCCTTTGTCGGGGGTATGTCAAATAAATTTAGAGAGGTGGGGGATATTTCCGAGGAGGTGATATCTTTCGCCTCTCTCATTTTTAATACGATCACTATCAACCAAGTTACCAATTTCGTACTTTTCGGCAAACAGCTATACGATAGTGCATGTTGGCGTATAAGGTGTTTTTAAGCCCGTTTTAGGCTATATAACCCCGCCCCTATATTTCTCATGTGTGTACGGGGTTCGGAAGCACGGCACACTACCACCATGCAGTATTATCGGGAATTGAAAAAGAAAAATGAAGTCCTTGAAACCGAAGCCAGACTGTTGCAGGAGAAGAAGACCGAAGCGCAGGAGGAACTGAAGCAGGTGAAAGCGGAAATCTGTACTGACAAGCTCAAATGTGCAGCCACCGATACGGCAACCGCCCTTGCAAGCAGTGTGGGTTCTCTTTTCGGAAGTGGAAA
>OWJK01000110.1_pt1 | contig 60921 bp, 57 predicted proteins | sample 1732911 | NCBI WGS metagenome assembly OWJK01 (sample SAMN05065767, study PRJEB22554) | human gut metagenome | biome: ENVO:2100002; feature: ENVO:00000062; material: ENVO:00002003 | host: Homo sapiens | place: USA
TGAAAATCGAACGCTTCGTTTCGGATTCTGCGGAAATTTGGATTTGCGGATTATATTTTGAAATGAAGGATATGTGTATTGCCTATACAAGTGGAAATGGCTGTCATCATGCTGCACGCAGTGTAGTCGATAGGAAATGCCAGGTACTCATACATATTCAGAATGATGTTTCTTATCTTGTTGGGGAAAATATCAATAGGAAATGAAGAGTCGTTCATTTTGCCTATCATGCTGACAGCGTCATTTATTATACCACTTGGAGTTATTCTACTTTCTCCCATACCTGTTAATCACGGTTTAATACCCTGAAAGACTCAATATGTGCTTCATCAGAGAGTTCATTAATACATTTCTTCTTGTGCATTTTCATCCATTAAAGAATCTCAGACCGGTAGAAATGGAGTGTATTACCTTGCTTAGAATGGGGAATACTGTTTTGACAAGTATACCGGTAAATGGTGCTCACGCTTTTCTTTATAAGAGAACTTACTTCCTCGATGGATATCTCATCATCTTCCACCGACATGTTATTTTTAGAATTCTGAGCCTGTTCCTCCATCATTTTTATGAGGTGCTCTACAGCCTGCGGCAAGTTATCATGTGTAACTTTGCCAAAAACATTGTTTTCGTTTTTCATCATTTGTAAAAATTTGATTTCTCTGCAAAAGAATGGCAAATGATGGATAAAAAAGCATGTCCTCATGAATTCCTCATGCGGTCCTCATGCTTTCCTCAAACTTTTAACAACTACAATGTAATATACTGTAATTCTGCGTGTTTATGCTATGATTTATATGTGCCTGACTGACATAAAAAAAGATTCCCATAAAACTTTAAATACAGTTTTACAGGAATCTTCAGTTATAAGGATGGTATTTGTTTTTGCTGGATTTCTTTCAGATATTCGCTGAAGAAATTGCTTTTTTTCATATTTATGGCCTCAATACGGGAATTGGTTGCCAGTCTTGTACTGTTCTTGAATAATACATTGGCTGTGCAGAAAGAAGATGATATGAACTTCTGGCACCCATTGAAGAAATCGGTTTTCTTTAGGTCTGTTCTACAATAGTGGCACATTATATAGAGGTTATGAATGAAAGCTCCCAAGTCAGTCTTTGACATTCTGCTTATTTCAGAAATCGGGTATTGTATATCTTCCTCTATTGGCATGCCTGTAATTTGAGAAAAGGCATACTTTTTAAAATATTCAATTTCATAGGGCTTGAGACAATCGTCCAATTCCGTACTGATATAATTATAAATAAAAGAAAACAGTTTGCATAATCTTGTAGATTTGTCATCGGCCGGATTATCATTGCCGTTATTCTCTATTGCATCCAGATAATACTGTAATGGTTTCTGGTCATTTACGAGAAGTTCCTCTATCTTTTCGATTTGCTGTTGATGGCGGTTTTCCTGTTCTTTAAGTCGTACCATCAGCTCTTCGGCTACATTTTTATTGTTTGCCTCATTTTTGTATTCTTCCAGCAGTTTTTTCTTGCACCGGTATAAATGTCCGTTTGTCTTGTTATATATCCTCAGATTGACGTAAGTAAGTTCTTTATGTAACCATTCCTGATCATCCTTATGCTCATTCAGCACAAGAATATATTTGTCCAGTTCACTTTGAATCTTCATATCGGAGATTTTCCGCACTATCATAATAATTATAGCTATAAGGCTGATAGCGGCCAAAGAGTAGGAGACAACCGAGAGTATGGGGCTGTATTTATACACCTTTGCTCCTGAGCAGATAACACCAACGACTAATAGCAGAAGTACTGCTATTAGCCAGATATAACCGATATGCAACTTTTTTGCATATCGGAATGGATTGATTTTAGAAATTGCCTTTTTCATATTGTTCTGTGTTTTGACTGATTGTATTAATGCTTAATCGTTTTGCAGCTTGTTCCTTTAATGGGTTCACGACTTTGGTATATCGCATTGTGGTACTTTCCTGTTTATGTCCGAGTACATTCTTGATAGTAATAATATCTGTACCGAGGGCCAGTGACAGGGTAGCGTATGTATGACGTGTACAATGGAAGTGCAAGTCTTTCTTTATACCTATGCTTTTGAACCATCTTTTCATCGGATAGGTCAGCATATATGTGGTAAGTCCGTTAAATACGAGTCCTTCACCACGTGGGCCGATAACTTCCATGAGATCGTCCCCAATAGGAACGTTTGCCATGTTCTTTGTTTTCTGCATACGTTTGAATACACACCATCCGCCTTTGGGCAATTCCTTGATGTCCTCCCACTTCAAGGCAAGTATGTCACTTCTTCTGAAGCCTGTTATACAGGCGAAAATGATAGCCTTTCGTAATACCGGAATAGGGCACTCATTATTTATGATCAGTCCTAATTCATGTTCTGTCAGATAATTGATTTCTGTTTCCTCTTCCGGAATCCTGTCAAGAAAATCATTGATATTCTCTTTAAGCATCCGTTTCTTATAGGCCTCTTTCAACATTCCTCTGAATGTGGAAAAATATCCGGCAGCCGAGTTCTGTTTCAGCTTTTTACTGTCGTCTCTCAGTTTGGCCGTATTCAGCAGATAGGAGCGGAATCTCTGGCAGAGAGCCACATTGATATCTGCAAAAGTACATTTGTTGTTGGTGAAGGCAGCAAAGTGCTGATACACATAAATCCACTTCTTATTATGTTTGAGTGATTCATTTTTGAAATAATCAAGAAAATCTGTTTTCTCAACAATCTTATCGTAAAAATCGAATTTCTCGTTTATTATCTGCTCCAGTACTCTCAGACGGAATATTTCCATCTTCTGCATAATACTTTTTACATGTTCACGTTCTGCAAATGATTTGGGCTTTTCCGGAAGATGTACATTGAGGAAATAGCGGCGTGTTGTTCTGTTAGTTCCAGGAATGAGAATAGGAGGGTAGAAGTCAAGATATAATGAAACTCTTCCCTTACTTATTTTCTTTTTTCTAAGATATACTTTTGAAATCATGATAATTCGGATTTGATAGGTGATACATTAGCGTTGTTTGTCATAGATTGCCGTTTACTCATGTGCGGCTATGGCAGGTTCATTAACATTATTTATGGCAATGTTTCCTGTACCAAACACCTTTCTGAGTCCTTCAATGCTTATAATGACATTCTTTCCCTTTGTCTTCTTGGGAATGTTGTACCATTTGCATCTGTTGTAGATTGTGTCACGATCTACATTGAACAATGCACAAGCTTCGGGGACGGTTATATATCCGTCCTCGCCAATCCGGGCATTTTTGATTTCATCAACATGTTTCTTGGAATACAAGGTAGTATTCCCGGTCTTTTCCTTTTTCTTGGGAATTTTATACCTTGAGGTAAAGCTGTGTACGGCCTTTACCGTCATCTTGTAGATTTTTTGGATCTGTTCGATTGTGTACCACTCTGTTATTTCTTCAGCTTTCTTATATCCCAACTTCCTGAAATAGCGGTCAATATGTTCCATACTGAACAGCCTCTTTCCTGAAAGAGTAGCTGAAGGAATGTTGTTTTCTTTAGCAATTACATAAAGTCTGCTATAAGAAATCTGGTACTTTTCTTCTATCTCTTTTGCAGAGTAGAAATCAGTAATTGTTTTTGTAGACTTAATAGGTCTCTCTTGCATTGTTTTTACGCTTTTTAAATTCATCATAACCGTTTCAACCTCTTTGCGTTTAACAATAATTCTACTACCAATTTGTGAAAATGGAATTTCATAAATCCGCATGTAAGTATAAATACTTCTTCGGCTTACCCCCAGATATGGCGAGTTGTTTCAGGCTGATAAATTCTCTCGCCTGTATAACTTCCAGTTCATCCACAGCCAGACGGATTCTTTTCTTCTTTTCCTTTTTCACTTCTTTTGTGACTGCATTATAGCGGTCACTTCTAATTAACTCCTTGTAATACTTGTCGTTACAAGCCCTACAACAGAAACGTGTCTTGCAGGTCTTTGCTATGAAAGTCTTCCCGCAAAATTCACAGATTCTTTCAATTCTCACCTTGTTACCCATATTTTACTCTCCAAAACTCGCTGCGAAATAGTGTGTAAAGGTGTGCAATGATGTGTAAATACCTTTTGTACTTCGCACACGTTGTTAGTGAAAAATTACTCTAATGAGTCAACAGGTACTTTCGGGGTACAAAAATATGCAAAACAGTAAAAATAAACAATGTTAGCAATCTAGGCTAACATTGTTTAATGTATTGATTATTAGACTTTTATTTGTTATTGTTTGCTGGCGTTTTTCATCGTTTTTCACTCCTTATTTCCCGATGCAGCATATTCACATCACTGATTATCAGTGACCATTCATTTTAATCGGTACAACCTCACTTCTGACAAGTTCACAGAAAATGGGGACAAATGCAAGCCGTTGTCTTTCATCGCTTTGCATATACGCCTTGTACCACCTTCTTTCAGCCCATTTGTAGAATGTCCTCTATCAGATACAATGTATTGACCGATAGGACATTTCCGCATGGATGTTACAGAACGCTTGTGCAGACAAAGGTAGTGTTTTTCTTCGGATTTCGGTGATTTGCTGGGGAAAATTTTGTCTGTGCTGGTTTGGTTAGAGTAGCGTTGAAAATTCGATTCGCTTGGAAAAGTGTAGCAAATTCAGATTATTCGTTCCGAAAAGTGTAACGAACCTCAATTATTCGCTTGGAAAAGTGTAACGCCAACCCTATTTGGTTCATTTTCCATGTATCGTTTCCCTTACGCTCTATATTGATATGGGGCGAAAGATATTTGAAGTAACATGATGTGCGGTTGGATATAATTTGCTAATTTTGCATCGTGTTTGAACCGATATAAGATATAATAATGCAAAGAAACAGAAAGAACATATTATCAGTAGCCGCAATTCAGGGTCGTAAACGCCCGGAATCCGTGTCGTATGTTCACGTTTCCGGCATTACCCCTCGCATTGTAAATACTTTCCAACGAACATAGTCAGGTGCAATTTATTGTACTCTGATATAGAATAAATACTGAATAGTTGGAGAGTCCTTACCAAGCTTTCCAACTATTTTGTTTTATGCCCGTTTGTGACAGTTGCTTTTGCAAAACTTCTCTCTGTCATTTCCGTCTGACGGGTGTTGACAACTATATTATTAACGTGCAGTGATGCACATAAAATTGAGAAGAAATGAATCATAAATTTGATGGCAGCAGAGTGTTCTTTACATCCGACACCCACTTTTACCACGGAAACATCATCCGTTTTTGTAACAGGCCTTTCAAGGATGTGGAAATGATGAATGAGACTATTATCTCCAACTGGAACAATGCAGTTGGTCAGGATGATATTGTCTTTCACTTGGGCGATTTCTGTTTAGGTGGTTCTGCCGAGTGGACAAAGATGTTAGACAGATTGAACGGAAAGATATATCTGATTGTCGGTAACCATGACTTGAAGAATCTGCGTCAAGGGTATGCCAACAGATTTGAATCGGTAGCCATGCAAATGTGCATTGAGGTGGACAAGCAGAAAATCTACTTGAATCATTATCCATTTCTATGTTTTGATGGCGGTTACAAAGATGTGTGGCAACTATTTGGTCACGTACATACAAGAAAGAATAACACAGGTATTGATGCCGCACGACTTCAATACCTTTATCCGACGCAATATGATGTGGGTGTTGATAACAATAACTTTACACCCGTATCATTTGAGCAAGTCAAAAGAATCATAAACAAACAAATAGAAAAGGGAGGACAATAAAATGAAGATTCAATATATGAGTGACCTGCATTTGGAGTTTAGCGACAATAGCAGGTGGTTGAAACAGAATGAGCTACCGATAACGGGTGACGTGTTGGTACTTGCCGGAGATATATTCTATCTGAAAAATACCGTTGCACCTTTGGCGAAGTTCTGGAAGTGGGCATCCGCCAGTTATCGGCAAGTACTCATTGTCCCCGGCAACCATGAGTATTACAATTACTGCGATGTGATGGATCGGGGATTGCAATGGAAATGGATGTTCAAGAAGAATGTAGGATATTATCAGAATCAAGTGCTAAGGATAGATGATACCGACTTCATCATGAGTACGCTATGGTCTCAGATTGCCCCGGCCGATGAGTATTTCGTTTGGAAGGGCATGAATGACTTTCGGCAGATAATGTATCAAGGGAAGTTACTTCGAACAGAGGAGTTCAACCAGATGCACACATTCTGCCTGGATTTCATCAAACGCAGCTTGGCAGAGAGCACCGCTAAGCACATTGTGGTAGTGACGCATCATCTTCCGACGTTGGAAGTGGTTGCGCCACATCACAAAGGCTCTGTCTTGAACAGTGCATTTGCCACAGAGCTGGGTGAACTCATAGCCAACAGCCGCATTGACGCTTGGATTTATGGCCATTCACATACCAATATCAATGCGGAGCTAAACGGCACAAAGGTCGTTAGCAACCAAATGGGATATATCTTTCAAAACGAGCATATCACCAATGGCTTTGAACCGGGCAAGTTCCTTGTGATAGATTAGAACCGGGTCGCATTTGTGTAGAGCCTCAATGTGCCAAAGATGGTACATTGAGGCTCTATCTTTAGAAATTCTGTTGTTTATGTTTTCAGAGCGACAAATAAGCTAATCGTTACCAAATAACCCTTTATCTTTCCAAATCTGGATTTCCTTGTCAAAATCAGAGAGGTAATCTTTGTCTTGAATCAAGCGAAATTCGTCGTATTCTGCATACGCCTTTTCTTTTGCTTGTTCAGCAGAAATACTGCCCGCACCATCCAATTTGTCATACTCATATAGCGTCAAGAAATCATCTAACTGCTTCTTCCAGTCCGCCATCGTCATAATTATTTGCCGTTCCGCACGAAGTTCTGCCACATCAAGGAATGCTGTTGATAGACGGTTTAAGGCTGAGACTTCCTTGTCGGATAGGTAGTTCTTGGCAACTATTGTATCAGACTTTTGAACCCTACCATCAGGTGCGTTCTTCCATGTAGTTAGTCCCATGTGTGGCATTTCTGCATCTGCCCTTGAGTATATGATTTCTGCGGCTGTTTGATGGGTGACAGCCCAATGCATCATATTCTGTACCATTTTGAAGAACAGTTGAGTGGTTTCTGCTTTAGGGTCATAATCAGCACTACATTCGGCATACACATCTGTAATCTTTTGGTAGTATCGGCGTTCTGAAGCTCGTATCTCACGGATGCGCTCCAACAAGTCGTCAAAATAGTCTTTGCCAAAATGTTTGCCCTGCTTCAATCGTTCATCATCTAATACAAAGCCTTTCACAATCATTTCCTTCAGAACTGATGTTGCCCAAATCCTAAATTGAGTAGCTTGGTAACTGTTTACGCGATAACCAACGGCAATGATTGCATCCAAATTATAGAACATTGGGGTACGCTCTACGTCTCGTTCTCCTTCCGATTGAACTATCCCAATTTTTCGGATAGTTGCTTCTTTGGTTAGTTCACCCGATTCGTAAATCTGCCCAAGATGATAGTTAATAGTTCGTACATCCACCCCGAACAAATCGGCCATACGTTTTTGAGACATCCAGAAAGTTTCGCTATTGAAGATAACCTCAACATGTGTTTCTCCTTGCTTTGTCTTATACAACAAAATGTTGGAAGATAGACTATTATTGATTAACTCGGTTACTGGTGTTTCCTGTTTGAAATACTCCCTTGCCATCTGTACTTGCGGTTTCTTGCTATCGGCATTTTCCACAATTATCAGACAAGCCATGCGTGACAGATGGATATTCTCCACTTTACGAAATGCGCCAGAACCCAGCTTAACCATTTCAACCATAAGGTTAAAATGCTCTGCCGTATCAAGTCCCTTATTATTGGCTATCGGAATAGCTTTATTTATTATACGGGTAAACTTCTGATACGTACTATAGCCTAATGCCGTGCATAAATCACGAGAAGGCCAATACTCATGTCCGTCTTTATTGAGCTTCTTAATTTGCTCAAAATCTGATTGTAGAGATGGTATGTTATTATCTTCCATTGTCTTGATTCATTTTGAAAATCATATAATATCATTTATATAATTCTGGTCTCAACTCTACGTTATACGTTTTGATACGTTCTTCTACATTAGAGCCTTTTGATACTATTTCATAGGGACATGCTTGTTCTAATGCTTGTCGTCCGGCATCAGTCATAAGTCCTCGGTCTTCAAGACTCATGCATCGTTCCTTGTTTAGTTCTGTCCAATGACTACCTTTGCGACGTGGTGATAATCGCTGTGCTAAGCGCCCATCCGGCATTTTCTTGACAGTTGAATCAATCCACCCGAAACACAACGCTTCCTCAACAACCTCAATATATGGAATAGATTTATAGAAAGTGTGCTTGGCACGTGATGTTACAACCCAGCAAAATTTTGCTTGGTTATGGTTTCCCTTTAGCCAATCTCTTAATTGACTACGCTCTGTAAAATCTAGTAGATTGAGGATGTCCATATTTATATTTCTCCTTATTTTTTCAACTAAAGAAATATTCTTCGAATTGCTTTCAATAATTAGCATTTTTCCTCAATAAACCCTATGGATAGATTGATTAAGGATAGACACCTCGTATACAGATATTCTTTAATTCTAATATCATTTATTGGCAGCTTCCCCGTTTCAAAATGCCTGATTTGATAGTTATTTCCAATATTAGTAAGTTCCTTAAACTCGCCATTTAGTTTTTCTTTTAGTACAGAATCCCCATCAGAAATTCGATCAAGAATGGTTTCTACAGAACTTCTTTTATCTGTAGAATAATAGGTCTTTAGCTTTTCAAATGCATCCCAAACCTTCTCTAATGCAGATTGCTTACTTATACTATCATTTTTTGCATAATAACCTTCGGCAATTTGTAGCAATTCCCTTAAATCGACTTCTTTGGGTAATTCCGCTGTTATTTTATATTGAACAGGCATCATTTTCCCGTCTAAAAGTTTATAGTTTAAACCATTCAGTATTAAATTTACTTCATTGGCAAAACTTATATCTTTATACCGTGCATAAAATTCGATAATGTCAAATACATTTTTTGGCGATGTTCCCATAAGAAAATTATCGAAATTATCCTCAACACAATATTTATTTTCTGAGTTATATGCTTTTGGAGTGTAATGTTCTTTTATATCATCCATAACCGCCTCACAGGTTAAACGATTATAGTTCCATCCTTCATGGCATAGATATTCGTTTTCTTCCCTACGATGCATCATGTTTATAAGTTCATTTCTTTTGCTTCGGCTTATCGTAGGACATTGAATAGTACATCTATTGTATCGCACAGAAAATGGAAGAAATTTTGAACTTGCTCTTTCTGCATCGGTTAAAATTCTCCAACTATAGATTGCTCTACCTGAAAGATAATCTGAGATGTATAATTCATATCCATCCGTTCTTAGAAGAAGTTGGATTTTATTTAGATATTCTTTCCAGTACCCCTCTTCTTTTCGATATATCGGATGAAACACTGCGCATAGAAATCTTAGCAAGATATTATCATCACCATCTTGCAATTCAAATCTGGAGTCAGAAAATATCCAACCATATTCCCAATCATCGTTATTTATAGTATGTTGTCTTATGTCTCCTTCTGCATCCGAGAAGCGTGAGTCTGTACTTGGAATTTCAGATATTGGATAAAGCTTTTTTAGAAATTCTATTTCTGTCAAACATCCAAAGTAGTGATAAAAAATTTTTTTATCGCCTTCAATCCATGATGATACTGTATAGCCATCACAGAAGAGAGAAAAAATCTCTCTCTTGGTGACTTCTGATATATTTCTAATCCCCATGATATTAAATTAGTGAGATTTATGAAATGTACACAGACTTGTCTCCGCAGATGTTGAGGAATTCCACGTCTGTGGTTAATTGGCTCACATTTATTCTAATTGCTTCCTATAAACCGAATCCAAAGTATTTCCATCTTTATCTTTCCAAACTAACCAACCGTTATTACTGCTACCAATGCAGAAATCTGCGGCAGTACTGGGGCTTGAAAAAGTTTTATTCGATGTTAATACTAATAACCCGTTTTCATTGGTAGTATAGTCTTGAATCAGTTTTTCTCGTTTTTCTTTCCAATTGAAAGACGGAACCATGGTTTTGGTTACAATACTTCCCTTTAGAACGGTAAATCCATCAGAGCTATAATACCCCTTTGCATTACATCCTCGCCCTTTTGTGTAAAACAGATGCTCGGCTTTAGGTTGTGAGACATCAAAGATATTACAACCGATGAAAGATGCCAGAAACTTCACATCATCAAAGAACTCATCCATTGAGTCCTGCTGGTGTTCGGGCAGATTTGGCATTTTGGGTATCTGCTTGTTATCACTTAGAACGAATGTATTTGCTTTCTTCGCTTCGGCTATTGCTTTATGTTCCAGATATTGGACATCTACCTTGGTCATATCCGCATCTTTAGAGACAAATATGAGAGCTTTTTGCCAAAATGACTTTTTGCTGTCGTGATCTTTCACGCGCTCCTTGAAATTTTCCGCCTCACCAATATACGCTTGTGGCTTGGTTGATTCATCTTCACCCATCAATATGTAAAATGCAGGTTTCTGTAACTTCTCCTGCGTATTCAGATAGGAGAGGTTTGAACGTGGAACGACAAACATTTGACAAATCTTATTGCTGATGAATGCGTATTGAGTCCCTTTGGGGTCTCCATCAATTAAATATGTTGTAACGGTCTTACCCATGTTTTTGCTTGAAGAATATGATTTTTAATTGTTGTGAAGCGTAATTCATTCGAGCTCCGTCTTTTTCTTAATGCAAATATACGTTATTAACGAATATAATTCACTATATTTGCGTCATAAAATCGCATCAAAGAATGAAACTGAATAGAATAAAGACGGTTTTATCCGAAAAAGGTATATCTCAAACGTGGTTGGCCAAACAGCTCGACAAAAGTTTCAGTATGGTTAATGCCTATGCGTGCAATCGAATCCAGCCGAATTTGGAGACCTTGCAACAGATTGCAGAGATATTGCAAGTTGATTTGAAGGATTTGATAACGGATAAAGAAGAAAGGTGATAATAGGATTTTATTAAAGTGAGAGGGTTTAGATTATAATAGATGTAGACTATTTCTGATGCGTCTTTAAGTACATGACAAAAATTTGAACACATCGAATTTCGGCTTGTAGAGCGGTCTTAGAAGAACGTTTGCGATTTCTTCCAGACCATACTTGATTAGTGATTTGGCTCTCTTGCCGTGTTTCAATATTCTGATAGCTTTCACATTGATATCCTTATGTTCACCAACAAGATACGCCCACGCCAATGCAATACAGACCATCGCCGTAAGACGAGCGATGCGGTTGATGTCGCGCAGGTGGGTGTCCTCGATGTTGAAGCCGGAGGATTTCATAGCTCTGAAGCATGTCTCAATCTGCCATCGTTGTTTGTAAGTGGCAACGGCCTCTTCGGGGCGGTTATAACAAATCAGAATTTGCAGTTCAGGCACGCCATCGGAGTTTTTCAGCAAGGCTCCGGAAATATAGACATATTCCCCTTTGAGGAGAAACAGCTTGTCGTAGACACGTTCCTGGCCGAGCTTAAGACCGTGAAACAGATGCCACGCCCTGACATCCTGGCAGGATTTGGGATTGCGCAACCAAAAATTCTGTTTAATCCGCAGATAGTATCGGATGCGTCTGTTGTTGAGATATTCGACCCATTCCTTGCCGACAAACTCGCGGTCGGCAACAAGAGAGTCGATACACTCGGCTCCGAACAATCGTATAAATCTATCAATCAGCCACGTCCGTTCTTTCCAATTGGAATTGCCGCGTTTGTCGAGCATGGTAAAGAGCAGAGGAAAGGCAACACCCTTGTAAGTGACACCAAGCATAAGGATATTGATGTTGACCTCACCGAATTTCCAGTTGGTGCGGTCAAGGCTCAGGACCAGTCCTGTCTTGACGGGCAGAAGAGCAAATATCACTTTGGCGATAAGGTCAAGGTTGAGGGCATATCCGGCAAGGAACCTTTGCAGACAGCGCAGGTTGGAATCACGCTCCACACACGTAGGCATTGCAGATGCTATCTTGTGGAGACTGACTGTCTGCACAACGCAAAGTGCCTGAAGAACAAACGCAAGCAATTTTATGCGGGCAAGATTCATTACCGAGCCAAGATGCTCTTGCATAATCGGGACAATTTGATTAACTTTGCCATTATCCCTGAGAGTTGTCGTAACTTTCATGGAAAAAGCGGTCAAACTTTTCTTTAAAGTTACTAATTTTCAGGGACTTTCACAAGTAATAACTAATTAAAAATCAATCATATAACTGACAAAAATTAATTTTTGTCATCTACTAAAGATGCGTCTATAAACTTCCGATAATATATATTATTAAGAATATGACTCCCGAAGAGAAAGCAAGAATAAAGATAGACCAATGGTTTGCCGATGCTGGCTGGAAGGTAATCAATAGGGATGATTATGAACCTACCTGTACGGCTGTAGCCATAAGAGAAGGCTTGTTGAAAGGAAACCTTGAAGCTGACTATTTTCTGTTTATTAACGGGAAAGCTGTTGGGGTGCTTGAGGCCAAACGTGAAGAGACGGATGCTTTTGCTTCAAAAGTTTGTGAGCAAGCAGCTTTATATGCAAAAAGCGTTCCAAACATTTATCAAACATATCAAAATCCACTGCCCTTTATCTTTACCTCAAATGGCAAGGAGCTATATTTCTGCGATTTTCGCGAAAAGGATTCCAATTTCAAACAGATATTGTCTATCCCCACGCCACGTGAATTAGTCAAGGAACTGGGGATTGAAGACACCTTTGCCGGACTCCCGACATTGAAGAAGAAAGGACTCCGTGATTGTCAATATGAAGCGGTAACCGAACTTGAAAAAAGTTTTCGCACAGACCAAAAACGTGCGTTGATGGTACTTGCAACCGGGGCAGGTAAAACTTATACGGCTTGTCTTGCTGCATATCGAATGCTTTCTTACACACCGATGCGCAGGGTTTTGTTCCTCGTTGATAGAAACAATTTGGGAAAACAGGCCGAGAATGAGTTTGGTACGTTCCGATTGACAGAAAACGGGGACGCTTTCAATACCATCTTTACAGTTAATCGCCTTCGTTCCTCGTCCATTCCTTCTGATAGCAATGTTGTAATCTCTACCATACAGCGACTGTTCTCGTTCTTGAAAGGAGAAGATATTGAGGATAGTGATGATGATGACGATAACGAACCCGCAGAGGAAGTGACCTTGCCACCCAATCCCAACTTGCCACATGACTACTTTGACATGATTATCATAGACGAGTGTCATCGTTCAATTTATGGAAACTGGCGCAAAGTATTGGAGTATTTTGATACCGCAAGACTGGTAGGCTTGACGGCTACCCCTATACCCGAAACAATGGCTTTCTTCAACAACAACCGCATCGTCAACTACACACTAGAGAAGAGCATCTTGGATGGTGTGAATGTGGACTGCCGTATATACAGAATAAAGACGCAAGTAACTGAAAATGGTGGAGCCATCTTAGAGGGTGAAAGGCTAAAAGAAGAAACTCGTTATACGGGGGAGGTGAAGACCGTAAGCAGCAAGGAGGCCAGAACCTATACAAATAAGGAGCTGAATCGAAGCATCATCAATCCTGCACAAATAAAATTAATCCTTTCGACTTACAAAGATGTAGTTTATAAAGAACTGTTCAACGACCCGCAACGTGAGCCGAATATGGACTACTTGCCTAAGACATTGATTTTCGCTCTCAACGAAGCTCATGCTACCAACATCGTGCAGATAGCCAAAGAGGTGTTTGGTCGGGACGATGACCGCTTCGTGCAGAAAATCACATACTCGGCAGGAGACAGCAACGAACTGATACGCCAATTCCGCAACGATAAGGATTTTCGTATTGCAGTAACTTGTACGTTAGTCGCAACAGGAACGGATGTCAAGCCATTGGAGGTGGTCATGTTCATGCGCGATGTGGAGTCTGAACCATTGTATATCCAAATGAAAGGACGTGGTGTGCGCACTATTGGTGATGAGCAACTTCGCAACGTCACACCAAATGCCTTCAGCAAGGATTGCTTCTATTTGGTAGATGCCGTAGGCGTGACGGAACACGAAAAGACGACTCCGGTAGCCGCTGACGAACCGACTACAAAAACAATCACGTTGAAAGAATTGTTGGAACGTATCAGTCACGGCTATATTCCCGATGAATATCTCAAGCGACTTGCTGCTACCCTTGCCCGAATTTACAACAAGGCAGACAATTCGCAACGGGAAGAGTACGCTCGCTTGGCTCATGAGGACATGAAGGTGCTTTCTGCCAGAATATATGATGCGTTGGAAAAAGGCATTCTTCCTCCATTTGTTGATACAAATGAGCCCAACCTTGAGCGTAAGGGCTTGGTCTCTCCACTTGCTAATCATGCTGATGCCAGAAAATATCTGCTTATTCTTGCAGCAGGATTTGTCAATACGCTAATGCCCGGAGAGGATACGCTCATATCCAAAGGGTTCTCCGTTGAGGAAGCCAAAAGCACAACAGAGGCTTTTGAAACGTTCTGCAAAGAACACGCAGATGAGATAGAGGCTCTACGCATCATCTATAACAATGAAGGAGAGGCAATAACCTATTCGATGTTGAAAGATTTGGAGAATAAGCTAAAACTGGCCAACAACCATTTTACTTCCAAACAGCTCTGGAACTCCTACGCCATTGTTAATCCCAAGACGGTGCGGCGCTCTACAACGAAAGAGGAGAGCGATGCCTTGACGAACATCATACAGTTGGTGCGCTTTGCCTTTCATCAAATTGAACGACTGGAGAGTGTGGTCACCACTGCCAAGCAGTATTTCAATCTATGGATGGGACAAACACAGCGTGAAATCACTGACAAGCAACGTGAAGTTATCAGCCGCATTGTGGACTATATCGCATCCAATGGAGCTTGCACAGTCAGAGACATTCGTGAGGACGATGCGACTCACGCAGCCCAAATGATTCGGGCGTTTGGCAATATGCAGAAAGCAGACGAGGCACTTCATTCACTTTACACATTTGTAGTTTTAAGAAAAGCAGCATAAGGAAATGGCAACAAATAATACAACAGAGCAGTCGCTCACTAAAAAGGTTTGGAATCTGGCAACTACTCTTGCCGGACAAGGTATAGGATTTACTGATTACATCACTCAATTGACCTATCTTCTGTTTTTGAAGATGGATGCAGAGAACGTGGAAATGTTCGGAGAAGATTCGGCAATACCCACTGGTTATCAATGGAAAGACTTGATTTCTCTTGATGGTTTGGATTTGGTGAAGCAATATGAAGATACTCTTAAACTGCTTAGTGAACAGGACAATCTGATTGGCACGATTTATACTAAGGCGCAAAACAAAATTGACAAGCCCGTTTATCTGAAAAAGGTCATCTCTATGATTGATGAAGAGCAATGGCTCATCATGGACGGGGATGTGAAAGGTGCTATCTATGAAAGTATCCTTGAAAAGAACGGACAAGACAAGAAGAGCGGTGCCGGTCAGTACTTTACGCCTCGTCCGCTTATTCAAGCAATGGTGGATTGCATCAATCCGCAAATAGGTGAAACGGTTTGCGACCCTGCATGTGGTACGGGTGGTTTCTTGCTTACTGCTTACGATTATATGAAAGGACAGTCGGCAAGTAAAGAGAAACGTGACTTCCTGCGTGACAAAGCCTTACACGGTGTAGATAACACGCCTTTGGTGGTAACGCTTGCTTCCATGAATCTTTATTTGCATGGCATAGGCACAGACCGCAGCCCGATAGTGTGTGACGATTCTTTGGAGAAAGAACCGTCAACTCTCGTAGATGTGATACTTGCCAATCCTCCTTTTGGCACACGTCCGGCTGGTTCTGTGGACATCAACCGCCCGGATTTTTATGTGGAGACCAAGAATAATCAGTTGAACTTCCTCCAACACATGATGCTCATGCTCAAAAACGGAGGACGTGCCGCCGTAGTTCTTCCTGACAATGTACTCTTTGAAGCGGGAGCAGGCGAAACTATCCGCAAACGTCTGTTGCAGGACTTCAACTTGCATACCATCTTGCGCCTGCCCACAGGTATTTTCTATGCCCAAGGCGTAAAGGCCAATGTGCTGTTCTTCAGCAAAGGGCAACCTACCAAAGAAATATGGTTCTACGACTATCGTACGGACGTAAAGCACACGCTTGCCACCAACAAACTGGAGCGTCATCATTTGGATGATTTCGTTTCTTGCTACAATAACCGGGTAGAGACTTACGATGCAGAAAACAATCCGCAAGGTCGCTGGCGTAAATACACCATAGATGAAATCACAGCTCGTGACAAGACCAGTCTTGACATCACTTGGATAAAACAAGGCGGCGAAGCTGATAACCGCTCATTAGCAGAACTGATGGCTGAGATAAAAGACAAGAGTGAGACCATCAGCAATGCGGTTGCCGAATTGCAGAAGCTGTTAGCTAACATTGAGGAGGATTAAAGACTGATGGACAATAAGATTATCACTATATCACTGGAACAACAGTTTGGAGAGGTATTGGATATTATTCTCCAGCATCAGAGCCGTGCCACAGCAGCGGTAAATGAAGAACTTTTGCTTACTGCCTGGCATGTGGGCGGATATGTATCTGCAAAGCTGAAAAGCGAGGAATGGGGCAGCAAGGTCGTAACCCAATTATCTGAATATATTCGCACTCAGCGACCTGATGTAAAGGGCTACAGCAGAAGAAACATTTATAATATGGTGACGTTTTATGATGCTTATTCTTCGGAAGCGTTCCTTGCGACTATTGGGAAGTATCTGAATTCTGAATTTGTGCAGCCAAGAACTGCACAAATAGAATCAAGTAACCATACGCAGGAAATGGCCGTAATTGTGCAGCCGGAAACTGCACAAATTGTCCAACCGTCAATCGGACAAATGCCTAAAGTGCTGGGGTTAACTACATTGACCAATCACACGGTAATTTTGTCCCAATGTAAAAGTAATGAAGAAAGGATGTTTTATATCCTCTATGCCAATAAAGAACATCTGGTAAAGCGTGAACTTCAACGCTGTATTGCCAATCAAACATATACGGAATTGCTTGGCAATAAAAGTAATATGTCGAAAGGGTTGCTTGAAGCATATCCCAAAGCTCCTGTCATGTTCAAAGATACGCTATTCGTAGATTTCTTGAATTTGCCTAAGAAGCATAGTGAAGCAAAGTTGAGAAATGGTTTGGTGGAACACATGAAGCAGTTTATTCTTGAACTGGGCAAAGATTTCATTTTCATGGATCAAGAGTACCGTCTCAACATAGGAGCTTCTACGTTCAAGGCAGATTTGCTGTTTTTTCACCGTGGCCTGCAAGCTCTGGTAGCCGTAGAACTGAAGAAAACAAAATTTCATCCGCGCGACCTTGGTCAGTTGGAGTTCTATTTGGAAGCACTTGACCGTGATGTAAAGCGTTCTAACGAGAACCCTTCTATCGGTATTATTCTTTGCCCTACAGCAGACCATGTGGTTGTGGAATATGCCATGAGTCGCAGCATGAGTCCAACCATGATAACCGAATACAAGCGCATCCTCATACCTCAGGAGCGTATGCAAAAACAATTAAATGAGTTTTGCAATCAGTTTTTAAACAACGATTAATTTCATGGATACAAAAGCATTACGCCAAAAGATACTTGACCTTGCGATACACGGAAAGCTTGTACCGCAAGACCCGAATGATGAATCCGCATCTGTTCTGCTTGAACGCATTAAAGCGGAAAAAGAACGATTGATAAAGGAGGGTAAAATCAAAAAGAGCAAGAAGTCCGCAAAGACTTCCGATACGCCCCATTATGAGCAGGTGCTATTTGAAGTGCCAGAGGGATGGGAATCTGTTCCTGTATCAGAGCTATTTTGCCTTAACCCAAAATCAGAAATATCAGATGATACTGGTGTAGGATTTATTCCTATGACTTGTGTTGATGATGGTTTCTCTGGGAATCATTCTTTTGAAGAACGAATTTGGAAAGAAGTAAAAAAAGGATATTGCCACTTTCAAAATGGCGATATTGGCGTTGCGAAAATATCTCCTTGCTTTGAAAATCTCAAATCAACAATATTTCAAAATCTCCCTAATAATTATGGTGCAGGAACTACAGAGTTGGTTATCTTGCGTCCAATAAATGTTTGTGCAAAATTCTATCTATATCTATTTAAATCAAAATGGTATATAGATGAAGGTACAAAATATTTCAAAGGTGTTGTTGGACAGCAAAGAGTTCACAAAGGAATTTTTACCGATTTGCAAATTCCATTACCACCTTTGGCTGAGCAACAACGCATCATAACTGAAATAGAGAGATGGTTCTCTTTAATTGATATTATCGAGAACGACAAAGACAACTTGCAGGCAACCATCAAACAAGCTAAGAGCAAAATTCTTGACCTCGCCATCCACGGGAAACTTATTCCCCAAGACCCGAATGACGAGCCTGCCATTGATCTTCTGAAGCGTATAAATCCCGATTTCACACCTTGTGATAACGGGCATGATAAGAAGTTGCCTCAAAATTGGACTTGGGTAAAAGGAACAAATATCTTCTTGCCCATGAAATCAACAAAGCCCAAGGATGAACAATTTCAATATATAGATATTGATTCTATTGACAATAAACGGCAAATAATAAGCGAAGTAAAAACATTAAAGACATCAAATGCTCCGAGCAGAGCTACCCGTTACACTCAAAAAAATGATGTTATATTTTCTATGGTTCGTCCGTATTTACGCAATATAGCAAAGGTGAACAAAGATAATTATATTGCATCCACCGGATTTTATGTATGTAGTCCCAATCCGCGACTTCTATATTCCGACTATTGTTTTTATCTTATGATTTCAGATTACGTTGTAAATGGATTAAACCAATTTATGAAGGGTGATAATTCTCCGTCAATCAATAAGAGGCATATTGACAAATGGTTATTCCCATTGCCTCCATTAGCTGAACAACACAGAATAGTCCAAAGGATAGAAGTGCTGTTTTCACATCTCGATAAGATTCAAACAGCCTTAGAAGTGTAATCAGATACACTTCTAAGGACTGATATAGCTTTACCAATTCACCACTTTATCCACAATCTTCTGTTGTTCGCTGGCAGTCCTACGAAGATAGATGCGAGTGGTTTCTATGCTCTCGTGCCCCATGAGGTCAGCAAGAAGGGCAAGGTCGTTAAAACGGTCGAGGAAGTTTTTTGCAAAACGATGGCGGAATGAATGTGGATAAACAACATCCTTATTCATTCCGTATTTCTCTGCAAAGTGCTTGAGTTGGGAGGCTATGCCACGAGTCGTAATGCGTTGCCCGAAACGGTTCAAGAAAATATAGCCAGACGTTAGACCCTGACTTTGCAACCATTTCTTAGCCTCAATTCGTAAGTTCTTGGGAATGTATAGTCGTCGAATCTTTCCTCCTTTACTATACAGGTCAAGATACCCAACATTTACATGCTCCGCTTTGATGTGGAGTAACTCACTGACACGTGCACCGGTAGCAGCCATGAACCATACGATGAAATACCATTCATCATAACCATCCGCTTTTAACTGTGCTTTGAGAAACTTGTAATCGGCGTCACTGATTACATTCTCCAAAAAGTTTTTCTGCTGTACTTTTACGAACTTTACTTTCAGCTTTTCTTGCTTTGTGAACTCCAAGTATTTATTGATACCTTGCAGTCGTAGGTTCACAGTTTGTGGCTTGAAGTTCTCTACCAAATACCCCTTGTATGCCAAAAGGTTTTTCTTGTTCACTTCCCCATAATGGTTGATGAAATACTGCACCGTCCACACATACGATGTTACGGTGTTCTTGGCCAGATTGGTCTTAGCCAAATGATTTTTGAATTTTGTTACCATACTACATTGAATTAGAATGAAGATGGTAATAATATAAAGGAACGTATCGGGCATTATAAGCAGTTGCCACAAGGATGGACGGTTTGCAGGCTTGAACAAATTACAGATTATGAGCAACCGACAGCCTATATCGTAAAATCAACGACTTATGATAATTCTTATTCTATTCCTGTTTTGACAGCAGGTAAGTCTTTTATAATTGGTTACACCAACGAGACTACTGGCATATACTCAAATATTCCTTGTATCATCTTTGATGATTTTACAACCGATTCAAAACTAGTTGTTTTTCCGTTTAAAGTAAAATCATCAGCAATGAAGATATTAAAAGTACATAAGGCTATCGAAATTGATTATGTGGCAATGTTTATGAGCATTACTAGATTGATCGGTGACACTCATAAACGATACTGGATTTCGGAATATTCAAGATTAGAGATTCCTATTCCTCCAAAAGCAGAACAAAAACGAATCATCGAAACTGTCTGTGAAATCTTTACACAAATAGATAAGATAATGGAGGGTTTATAGACTCTCCATTATCTTATCCAAGGAAATAAAAGCCTTATTTATAGCGTCGATTATTCTTTGCTGTTCTTTATAAGGTGGAATAGGCACTTCTATCGCCTTGAATAATTTCTTGTTCAGGTGAGGAATGGCAGAACCGACCTTATTTTCTCGCAGTATTTTCTTATGCAAGTTGATGACCTGTAACACATACTCGGTATTCATGTCGTGTTTGATAGACAGTTGCTTAAAGGTACTACCTTGGTAACCATCAATTGGAGTTCTAAATACTTCTCCAGAGTTTTCCCCATCTACTAAAATCAATAGAGAGTTTGCTGCTACATATTTGCCGGAAGACAAAGTCTTGGCATCATGTTCACCACGCAAATATTTGACATCAAGATTTATTCTCTCAATACAACTTTGCTTTTCTCCATCAACTAAAGTGCATAACATTTGCATTGGAGCGATTGACCATCCTTGTGGCAACTGCTTATAATGCCCGTTATCACAAGGTGTGAAGCATGGATTTATACGCTTCAGCAGTTCAATGGCAGGCTCGTCATTCGGGTCTTGCGGAACAAGCTTGCCGTGAATGGCAAGGTCAAGAATTTTACTTTTAGTTTGCTTGATAATTGTCTGCAAATCGGTTTTACCTTGCTCTATTTGGTTAATCAAAGCAAACCATTTTTCTATTTCCGTTACTATACGTTGTTGCTCAGCCAAAGGAGGCAAAGGAATTCTCATATTTTGGGATTGCGTCAACGATATATTGACCTGTCCTGCAGAACCACGAGTAGCAATAGAATTGATTTCGGACATTTCTTCTAAATACGACTTCAAGTATAGAACTAAATCTTCTTTATACTTGTATGGACGTATTAACACTGCTGCCTGATTAAAATTTGCTTGCGGTAATGTTGTGGGGATTATAGCAAGTTTACCCAAAGGAGGACCGACAATATTCATTATCAGATCGCCCACTTCTGTACGAGAACGACAAAGTTTGCTATTATGTATTTCTTCGGTTATATATTGAGGATGAAACTCGAAATCTATTTCTTGATTTCTGAGATTATACATCTTGATATATGGAATACCTTTTTCGACAAAACATGTTTTATCTGGCGTACTGCCAGAAGCAACATAAGCAATATCTCCTAACTTACACCACACCCACAAACTCGGCACCTCAAACGGCACGTTCTCATAATGGGGCGTATCGGAAAGAGAAAAGGAGAGGAAAAATCCCCTCCTTACCTTCAAATCACGAATCAGACATTCAAATTCTTCAGTGCCAGTGCATAATTGTGTCCGAAAAAGTCTTTTCGGACAAGTTTTAGCCCGAGCGTCTGGTAATACCCATATTCATCACTTTCGGTACAGAGATACTTGTAACTGTAGCGGGGCATGTACTCCTTGAAGAAGCGGGCCAAGTCCTTCAGGTTTTCTTCTTGGTTCTTCTTGAAGTTGCTGCGCACGATGATGATGCTCCAGTCAGGAAAATTTCCCACGCCGTTGCTGTACTCCCAGAAGCGGATGTAGCAGTCTAAATCACGCTCACGGATGTCCACGCAAAAGCCATTGGCATTTTGCATCACGCTACAACTGTTTCTGTAGCCGAACTTCTCACACAGGTAGAGATTGAAATCACAAATTAAATCGTTGTGTAACATAATTGATAAAGTTTTAATTGTTAATAAATTGATTATAAATGAAAGCCTCGCTTGCGCTTAGCCTTTTTCTTCTTCATCAGGCGATTGAACTCGGCTTCTTCTGCGGCAGTTGCATCGTAAGATGAACCACCGTTTAGTAGACCGAGACTAATACCGGTCCCCTCATCAGGATGAGAAATAGTTTGCTGCATCTCTGTTTCTTCATGCTTAGGCTTCTGCTTGACAGATTCAAACAAGGATGCACAAGCATTCTCTTCTAGTCTGCTGTCGATGTTCAGGTAACTGAACTCACGGCTGATCTTTGAACCGGAGAAAGAGAATTCAGCATACTCAAATTTGACACCTTGTATTGCACGTGTGGTGCGACTAACCTTGAATTTCATATCAATATCTCGGTCGGCAAGTGCGTCCTTCAGTTCGTTCCAACTCTTGGCATTCGGTAGTTCTTCTTTCAACGCTTTGTATATCTCGTGTTTTGCCCGGTCGTATGGACGTAGCCGTTCCTCGTTGATGTAATTCTTGCCGTTGGCGAAGTGTAGCCGATATTTTGCCGTCAGCATTTTGCAGATCTTCTCATTTCGGCGGAAGTCGTTCTTGTCGCTAATCGTCTTGCCGTCATTGTCCACCCGATTGAAGACGATGTGGCAATGCGGATGTTCGCGGTCAATATGCCGGGCAACGATGTATTGCATGTTTTGAATACCCATCAGCTTCATGTAGTCATGAGCGATTTGCAACATCAGCGCATCATCATGCTTCAAGCGGTCGCTATCTTCGGGTGAGAAGTTGAGCGAGGTGTGTCCAACAATATTCTTTACCTTGTCATTGAGTAACGATTGTAACTCGAATTGCTCTGCCATCTGTTCGGGTGTGCCCTCTACTCCGACGGCTTCCAATAGTTTGGATTTCTCTTCTTTGAGAACATAGCAGACACATCCGCTGAACGATGTTCCTTTCGTTTGCTTACCTATCATCTTTCAGTCGTTTTATGAGTTGGTTGATACGTTCCGCCATCTCTTCGCATCGCTTGGCAACGGCAGAGAACCCGTAGGTGTTTGCCTGCCTCGCCAACTGGTTGAGGTTGGTGCTTTCGCCAATCAACTGGCGGATGATGTAGATATGCTCTTGTGAGATCCGTTCTCGTACTGAACCGTTCTCGATGAACGAGCGGATGACTTCACTTTGAGTCCGTTTAGTTCGTCTGCAAATTGCACCGAGTAAGGCGTACTGCATATCCGTTAGACGGAGAGTTATCGTATATTTCTTTTTCATTTTGATTCCGTTTTTAGTGAATAATTTGTGACCATCGGGAGCCGTCTCCTCAGACTTTTTGAGGAGCAAGTGGTCGGGGAATGTAATACACCGACATTAACTTGCTACAGTAAAAAAGTCTCATATTTCTTCCCTTCGGTCATAGTCTGAAACCTCGTTTCTTAGGTGGTAAAACCTTCGGATGAGGGATGCCTCGTTGCACACTGACGAGCTTCAAATCGAGTGCATCTATCAGTATTTTCAGAGCGGGATTCCTCTTAATCATCTGCTGAAGTACTGCTTCGTCAGGCTTCACTTTGAGCAGATAATCGGCAATGTCGTATCCCTCTTTTCGCTCGGTTTCACTGGCGTTGGCCTCCAGATAATCGAATATCTGTACCTCGATTCCACAATTTTTCATCAGTCCGATTTTGCTCTGCCAATAGTCTGTTGCACCCAAGTCGGGGAACAGCACAACACTTCTCCCGGCAAGAACAGACAGGCTGTTGGCATTGAAACAACCGTTCTTTCCCCCTGATGCTATCCATAGGAATTGAGGTAGGTAGTAGGATGCTATTAGGGCCGTCTTCTCGCTTTCGACCAAAGCAACAGGTCGGCTCTTATTCTCGGAAAGCAGATGCTCTCCAAAGAAACATTGCCTCAGATTATAATCGCCCTTATGCAACACAGAGTGTACCCACGTGACATGATTGTATGGTTCTTTTACTCGTTTGCCCGTTTCGGGATTGTAAAGCATAATCTTACCAGTGCGGACTCTGTTCTGATTATCCGTCTGCCAGAATACAGTTGCACCGTCCCAATACTTGGATGTGCCTACCTTGTACTTCTTCATAAGCTTCAATGTTTCGGCCTCTCCAAACTGGGCGGATAGGAATTGGAACAACTTGTTCGCCGGATAGCCTCGTAATGATTGATTGACAATGTTCAAGTCAATGTAAGAGGTGGCCACGGGCTGCGCCTCCTTAACAGAAGCATAGCTTCTAAAGGTGGTTTCTGAGAACTTTTCTTTCTCTGCTGGGTTCTGCTCGAAGTAATCACGGGGCGTGAAGTGATACCCGCATTTCTGTTCATGATCACAACGTCCCACGTACTCGGGGAACTGAATTTGCTTCTCCGTATCAATATACTTGGAAAAGCATCTTTGGCGATGGCAGTTTGGGCATGTGTGCCGGGTGCTGATGCCTTTGTATGGTTCTAATATGAATCTGTGTGTACTCATTGTTTTCTTTTTTAGTGTGTCACATTTGTCGTTATTGTCGCTTTTGCTGGGAAAGTGTCATAACCGACAAAAATGTCACGGGTTAATCTTTGAATATTCTCCATGCTTCTCTTTGCGGAATAGTGTTCCGATGTTGTCATTGAGGAAGCGTTGAAACGTCCGCTCTTTCATTCCGTTCTGCTCTGCCAACTCTATTGCCTGAGCGGTCGTAAAGGATGACGGTAACTGATTGACTATAGCTTGTTGCTGATTGGTAAGAGTATTCTCATTCAAGATGTTTTGCACACTTAAAGCGGATTCCTTGAAATACTCCGTCAGTTTGATGGATCGTTCCACCGTCAGCAGGTCGATATGTGTCTTATCACACTCTCCACAAGTCCATCGAGCTAATTGGATTATCAAGCAGAAGCGGATGATGTATATCTCCAGTTTGCAGTAGATACTTACAATCGTGTCGTTGGTCTCCCGGTCGCACAACTCAGAGAAATGGTGCTGCCACTCGTAGAGTCGTCTTTTTGCTTCGCCTGAGAAAGGAAGAACGTGTGGTTCAATCTCTCCGAACTCGTTAAGGCTGCACTCTTGCTGTATCAATTTCTCAATGATGGTATTCCATTCCTGTTCGATGTTTTCCGGAAGTTCCTTGTCGTTCCAACGTGCCTTCTGTTGCAGATTGGGCATCACAAACAGAATACGATCAATGAAACCGTTGCTGGAGCGTTCTCCTTTTGCCAACTCGCTCAGGATTTTCTTTTGGATAGTACCAATGACCGAGATATACGGACGCTTGATGAAGATGGAACTCTTGGCATTCTTGCGGTCGGATATGGTGGTCTTGGCACTGAATACCGAGAGCCAGAACTGTTCCTCCGAACCGTTATTGTAGCGGTTGAAGTTCTTGAACCAAGCGGACAACTCGTCTGCCCATAAGCATAAGCCTCGTTTGTTCTGTGCATGAATGAGACTCAAACCTTCGGGCGTTACATCCGAAACCAGGAAGCGTTTGCGGATAGGTTCTTGTGGAAATTGCTCACCGCCGCTTTCCGCACGTTCCTTCCGGCTCATACTCATCAGTTCATCATATTTTGCAAGAGCTTTCTCAAATTCCTGATTCTGCCTATAGTCATAATCGAGGAAAGGCTTCATGGCAAAGCTGAGGGGATGACTCTTGTTCGCTCCCGGTCTTCCAATCAGTGCCATATACAGAATAGGACTTTCCATCCAGCCCTGCTTGATTTGGGCAAGATGCGTATTCCCGATGCCGACTGCCATTGCCGTCAGGATAGCTGCGGCAATGTAGTCAGTGGGATAATTGTGGCATTCGTGTACCTCATGGATGATACGTTGAATCTGAGCAGGGAATATACTGATAGGAAACTCCGTACCAGCTAGCCGTGTACTCAAATCAATCGCTTCATCAATGACAGATACGGGATTGATAGAACTTGTATCCATACATCAGACGGTTAGAAGTTAAAGGATGATTTAGGCTTGTGCTTGACACTACCTTGCATATTGGAAAGCATCTCTTCATAAGTCTGTTCCGCTGTCTTTCTTCGTCCGTTGTCAATCCATGCCAACAGTTCGTCCTCGTAGAAATAGAGTTTCTTGCCTTTCTTATAAGCCGGAAGTAGCCCTTTGCGTACCAATGTATATATGGTAGGCTTGGCTTTTCGGATGATACGGCAAGCATCTTCAATCTCAACCAACACGTGTTTGTCTGATGCAGGAGGTTGAAGTTCCGACACCATTCTTTTCAACTCAATGACCTGTTCGGTCAGATAACCTACCGCCTCGGGCAGCTTATCAAATGTTACTGTTTCGTTTTGCATACGCCAATCGTTTTTAATTGTTCGACGGCAAAGGAAACAGGTGTTTCAATGGTGGAATCATCCACCAAAATATAACTGTGATATAACTTTTTGATGGTAATAAGTGATGATTACAAGGGATTTAAGTATCTTTGTCAGTGCGATAATTAGTGCTATTATGAAAAATTTGGGAAGATTGATTGAAAACACATCGGAATTGATGGATAACTTGCTTCAGGTTGATACTTATTTAAGTGGAGATAATGAAGAAGATTATAAATGTATGATTAAACTTATTAGCCGTGGAACTGATTTCGTAGTCTATAAATCTGGGGGAAAGACTCATTTTGCGCCAAGTCGCTTTGTAGGATATTTGAATAATAGCTTAATTGTTCATCTCGTTAAACGAAATGGTAAAAATGGCACAAAGACTACACCTTCTATAAATAAGATATTAGGTAGTCCTTGTGAGTATGATGAAGAATTAGAAAAATGCTATTTGAATTTCTGTAATCAGCTTGAAGTCACTCCAAAGAAAATGGTTAATACTCAACGAAAGTATTGGGTATTAGATCGTTATTTGAGTGATAAATACTCCACAGAGTATTACGAAGGTTCTTTACTGCAAACACTGATTAACAGATATGAACGTAATCCCATCGCACGAAGAAGATGCATTGAAAAATACGGATGTGTTTGTCAGGTCTGTGGAATGGATTTCGGGGAAGTATATGGTGATTTAGGTAAAGGATTTATCCATGTACATCATATCGTTCCCATTTCAACACAGAAAGGGGAGCGGCATAGAATTGACCCAGAAAATAGCCTTGTCCCTGTATGCCCCAATTGTCATGCCATGTTACATAAGGGCAGACTTAGTATAGAAGAACTAAAGGAAATAATCGGCAAATAGGTTAAGCGACATTCTTATCCAGCTTAATCTTGCACTCCGATTCCGTGTGCGACATCTTGCGCTCAATCGTGGAGATTTCCACATCACGGAGGGTATGAGCGAATACCCTCTTTATGAATGTGGCTGTCTGTAATCGTGGTTTTCCGAAAGCCTTACCGATGTTCCAGCCGAAGTGCATGGCATCAATGGTCTTTAATTGCGAACTGAGTTTTATGGATTCGACTTTGGGCAAAGAGTCTGACAGATAGTATTCTGTGACATATCCGCAGAGGTGATGGAGGCTTTCTTCATCAAGATAAGGGACTAAAGTCCGTTTCGTGTAGGTGATGACCCTGTCAAGTCTTTCTTGGGATGCACGTTCTTTTTCAGCCATCGCATTGGCACGAAGCACTTCATATTCTGATGGCTGATTAGTTTCTTCAACAGAAGGTGTGGCGTCTTCCTTTGGAAGATTAGCCTCTCCTTCGTCTGTCTCGGAATGCATGGGAGTCGAAACCTCTTCTGATGTATCAGATGTGGTTTCGACTTCAATCATAGATTCTGATGCGATAGATTCTACGTCTACAACTTCTTCAATAGCTTCAGGACATCCTTCAACCACTACAATCTTGCTGCGGTAGCACTCAAATTTCAGAAAACACTTTTCTATTGCAGGTGATAGGATTTGATTGGATGCCATTTGTAGATTGAGGTAGATGGCACCCATGACGATGGAGCAAACTACGAGAATAAGGTAGCTGCTGAACTCGTCCCAACCATAATGTAATGCGGTCTGACGAGCTAAAACGCCAATGACAACTATTGTACTGAAAACCATCAGATGCAATGTAATATGTTCAATCTTTCTCTGCTCCATAGTGATATTTGCTAATCGTTTGTGTGCAAATGTATATCATTTATTTTTAGCAAAATGCGAGGTTTTCTCCGTCAGAGGGCTTTTGACGATATATTACATCAAATGTCACCACGTTACATTCTTTATAATGAGGGAATTGTAACTTTCTTGTTTCCCGGTGAAAATAGTTAGTGGAACGGGGTTGAAGGTCTTAAAACAAAGAATATCTGCACTATTTGCGGCCAAACAATGCAGATATTCTAATGGGAGAGAGGGGATTATCAACAAGACAATGTGCTACACGTTCCTTTGTTGAGATATAACAGGATATTGTGACCTTGCTTATGTGTGGCTTTGTTTGCCAGCCACTGCCTGAACTCTATGGAATGCCCGGTATCTATCTGATAAGATAGGGCAATAACCATCTCAAAATTATACACATCAGCATTGTAACCGTTCTCTAATTTAATGTACTTACATACTTCGTACTCTTTCAAGATGCTGGTTCTCAATATCCTTTTAATAGCAGAATAGATAAGCCCTGCCGGTGTATTAAACAGGTCAGCAATCTCCCAAGAGGTCATCCACACCTCGCCATCAGAGATATGGATGCCTTGTCCGTTGTTGGTTATGATTCCTCGTTTCATGGCCGTATTTTATTTGAGTGAAATCTTATTGGCGGTCTCTCGCTTCTTGGAATTGACCAAATCGGCATAGATTTGAGTCGTGGTTACGTTCTTGTGCGTCAGCATCTTTGAGACTGTGTAAATGTCAGTGCCCAAGGAGATTTGAATCACGGCGTAGCTATGTCGAAATCCGTGGAAGGTGATGGGTTTGGCTATTCCCGCCTTTTTGAGCCAGTTCTTCAGTGGGTAGTTAATCATGCTCCGCTTTAGTCCTTTGAACACCTTGCCCGTTCCGGGCGTCCCGCATAGTTCGTATGCTTCGTTACTTATGGGCAGAGTTGCTTCCGTTTGCGTTTTCTGTGTTCTGATACGCAGACAATAGCCTTGGTCGGGAGCGACTGCGAAATCTTCCCATTGGAGATTTTGAATGTCACTGATGCGTAAACCTGTCAGACAAGCGAACAGTGAGGCGGCTTTCAATACAGGGATGTCACAGGGCGTGGTGGCAAGTTGTTTTACCTCGTCCAATGTCAGGTACTCTTTCTTCACTTCTTGCGGTTCTATCTTATCAAGATAGTCATTGATGTTCTCCCGAAGCCATTTGTCCCGATAGGCAATCTTCAACAATCCTCGGAATGTGGAGTAGTAGCCGGATGCCGAATTGAGGGATATGGGGCGGCTACTGCGTTTGAGCTGCTTGGCGTGAAGCAGATACTCTCGGAACTTCTTGCACAAGTCCACGTTCACATCGCCAAACGTACAATGACCTTTGACGAAGTTGTGGAAATGCTGATAGACGAACTGCCATTTCTGATCCTTGTTGCGGCACATTTTCTTGAAGTAGGCAAGGAAATCGGCCTTCTGTTTGGTCTTATCCAAGAAACCGAACTCTTCATTGATGAGCGACTGTACCCGGATGCAGCGGATAGCCTCTGCCTTATTCAACATATCGTTGTTGAACTCCCGTTCCATCTCGTTCTTCGGGTGGGCATAGATGTAGATGCCGAGGTACTCCCTGCGGCTCATCTGCATGGTTTCGGGGTTACGAACTGCCGGATAATAATCCAGATACAAAGAGATACGGTTGTTACGAATCGTTCTCTGACGAACTGTTACTTTTGTACACGTGTGTGTCATGCTGTTTGATATTTAGAGTTTTACATTTGTTTGGTGCAAAGGAATAAGGTGATTCAATGGTGACAACAATCACCGAAGAATAACTTATTCAATCTTTGGGGCGGCAAGTAGTTTATCCAATTCGGCTTTAGAGATAAGCGTATATTTGCCTTTCTTCACCTTCGGGATATTGTGATACGTTGCGTAATGATAGAGCTGGTCACGAGTAAGATTAAACTTCTCCATCGCCTCCGGCACGGTATAATACTTCGGTTCTTCGGGCGCAGCCACGCCTTTGGCTATATCCACATGCTTCTTGGAGTAGTACACCATGATGCCCTCTTTCTTCTTCGGGATGGCATTCTTGGAAGCGAAACAGTAGACGGCGGATAAGGTCATGCCGAACTTCTCCTGTATTTCTTGGGTGCTGTACCATTCGGTGATGTCGGGGTTCGGTGCTTTCTTGGCAAAGTAAGCGTCTATGTGCTTCTTGCTCCAATAGGTCTTGCCTCGATTGAACGTCCGAGGGATGTTGCTTTTCTTGGCGATTGCAAATACCCATGACTCTGCCACATTAAATTTCTCTTTGACTTCGGCCGTGGTGTAGAAATCGGTGATGGGTGCTTTCTCTAAGGGGACTCGCTTCTTATACTCCACAGCATTCTCAAATAATAGTTCTATATCTTTTCTTCTGATTAAGGTCTTACCTTTGAATTGAACTACTTTAATAATGTTGTCTGCCATGTATCGGTAAATGCTGGCTCGGCTAATTCCCAAAAGTTTTGCGGCTTCGGGTGGCGTATAGAACTCCTTATCCTCAATAGGCGCTTCTTCCGTGCTTACTATAAACTCCTTTTGATAGGCCGCTATACGCTCTTGCCTGATTCGTTCCTTGTAAGCTGCGTTGTTACACTTATGGGAACAGTAGTTTGTACTCGTTTTACGGGCGATAAAAATCTGCCCACACCACTTACATTTCTTCTTGATTTCGATGTTACTGCTCATTCTTTTCTCCGTTTATTTCTCTTTTTTTGTTTCAGTGCGTCTCACCACGTCTCACTGTGTCTCAAATCTCTACTACCTTGCTGGTGAGAAACAAGGCATTGAACAAGCGAGCAACAAATACGGTACAAAAATGAGCTGAGAAAGCCTTATAAACGATGTGTATCGCTTACAAGGCTAAAAAGAAAGGCGCTCAAAATGAACGCCTTAATAATCGTTGATGCTATATGCTAATCGTTAGTAATCACTACTTACTTGCCGATGCAGAAGTTTTTAAATATATTTTCAAGCACTTCATCATTAGTTACATCTCCCACAATATCTGAAAGATGGAAGATACATTGTCTTAAATCCTCGCTTACCAAATCTCCTGGTAGATCCGATTGTAATCCTTCCTGTACTCTATGAATGGAGTTCAGGGCTTGGACTAATGCTTCGTAATGTCTTGCATTTGTGATAATAATATCATTAAGACTGATTTCCGGCAAAGTAGCTGCTTGCACTAATTTCTCTTCCAAAGTGGTTATGTTTTCTCGTTTCTTGGCGGAAATAAATAACTTCTCCGTTTCAATATTGGCAAACATAGTTGCTAGTTCTTCTTTTTGTATGGGCAGTAACAATTCTGATTTATTGAACAGAATAATCAGTTTCTTACTTTGGCAATGCGGAAGAATTTCGGTTTGTAACTCTTCGAGCCGCCCTTTGACATCTGTAGAGTCTATCATCCATAAAATGATATGGGATTGTTCCATTTTTTTAAAAGTGCGCTTTATCCCTAGACTTTCAATGGTATCGGATGTCTGACGGATGCCTGCGGTGTCAATGAACCGGAAGGTAATGCCTTGTAAATTTATTGTATCCTCTATCACATCGCGGGTGGTTCCATGGATATCGCTTACAATGGCTTTTTCTTCATTTAGCAATGCATTCAATAAAGTGGATTTTCCAACGTTCGTTTCTCCGATAATCGCTACCGGAATACCGTTTTTGATGGCATTTCCTACGCTGAAAGAGTGTGCTAATCGTGCAATGACTTGTTCGATATGGGCAGCGAGTTCGTTCAGTTCACTGCGGTTGGCGAACTCCAATTCTTCATGGTCGCTAAAGTCCAGTTCCAACTCCATTAACGAAGTGAAGTGTAGCAACTGATTACGTAGTTCGGCAAGTTCTTTACTGAATCCACCGCGCATTTGGCTCATTGCCAAACGATGACTTGCAGCAGAAGAAGAAGCGATTAAATCAGCTACGGCTTCGGCTTGGCTCAAGTCCATCTTTCCGTTCAGAAAAGCACGTTGGGTGTACTCACCAGGCAATGCGGATCGGCATCCGCTCTGGATGAGGAGTTGTATTACTTGTTGTAAAATATAGGATGAACCATGACACATGATTTCTGTGCTGTCTTCACCGGTATAAGAATGGGGGGCACGGAATAAAGAAACCAATACTTCGTCGATAACTTCTCCTTGTGGAGAAAGGATTTTTCCGAAAGTAAGAGTATAAGGCTTTCGCTCGGTTAATGGTTTTCCTTGTACAGGGATAAATAGGTGTGAAGTTATTTCAATAGCTCTAGGACCGGATACACGGATAATTCCGATGGCTCCTCCTTGAGCGGTGGCAATTGCACAGATAGTATCTTGGTTTATCATTTTCATCTTAATAGTACAATGTTTTAGCTATGACGGCAGCTACTTTTTCCAAGTAGTAGCGGTCTATTTCATTAAAAGAGTTTAATACGTCGCTATCAATGTCCAACACTCCTTTTACTTGTTCATCAGCAAGGATAGGGACTACTATTTCGGAACGGGAGAGGGAGCTGCATGCAATGTGTCCGGGGAATTGTTCCACATCAGGTACTATCAGTGTACGAGATTCAGCCCATGAAGTGCCGCATACTCCTTTTCCTTTGCGGATATGGTAACAAGCGACACTTCCTTGAAAAGGACCGAGAATGAGTTTATCATTTTTGACTAGATAGAAACCTACCCAAAAAAAACCAAAGGCTTCATGAAGGGCGGCACAGGCATTGGCAAGAACACTAACTTCTTCCTTTTCGTTCGAAATTAGAAGCTCGAATTGGGGTAGGAAGAGGCTGTAGCGTTCTTCTTTATCAGTAGTTGTTTGTTTGAAATTGGCTTCCATCTGTAGTGATTATATTCGTTCTAAAACTTTTTTTATCAGTTCGTCAATAGAATTTTTATATCCTGTGTTGGCTTCCTTTATTAATCGGTTAGCAATAACCATACATACAGTCATCGCTTTGTGACCCATTAAGCGTGCAAGCCCTGCAAGTGCAGAACTTTCCATTTCGAAGTTAGTGATATGGTACCCCTCATATTCAAATTGTTCAATTTTCTCATTTTGTTTGGGATCGGCCAAAGGGATACGGAGCTCCCGTCCTTGTGGTCCAAAGAAGCCTCCGGCTGCGATAGTTACCCCGCGAATCATATCATTTTGTGCGATGCGGTCAATGAGTTCTTTGTCTGCATTAATAACGTAAGGATGTGCGATGCATACATTGCCTTCCCAACCCATATAATTGATGAATGCTTGTTCCATTTTGAGATCACATACTTCATTACGACCGGCATAAAAATTAAGCAATCCATCAAAACCGATAGACTTTTCTGAACAGATATATGTACCTACAGGAGTATAAGGTTGCAAACCTCCACAAGTACCTATGCGTACTAGTTGCAGTTGGCGTAACTTATCTTTCTCATAACGGCTTTTAAAATCGATATTAGCCAAAGCATCCAATTCGTTCATTACGATATCTATATTGTCGCAGCCAATACCTGTAGAAACTACCGTAATACGTTTATCTTTATAGGTTCCGGTAATGGTCTTAAACTCACGACTTTCTACTTCACACTCTATGGTGTCGAAATGGGAAGCTACTAAAGCTACACGACCCGGGTCACCCACAAGAATTATTTTATCTGCTAGTTGTTCCGGCTTTACATGAAGGTGAAAAATAGAACCATCAGGATTGATAATCAATTCAGATTCGGCATAATATTTTTTCATGGCCATTGCTTTTAATTGTTTTTATAATAAATATTTTTTCAAAATAATAGAAGAAGATCTATGGATGCATACATTTGATATCTTTTCGGAATATCGGGTAACTTCATGAGAGCTTGCTTCTATGGTAGATATAATCAGTACGTCCTAAGTTATTATTTGCTTAACGGTTCATTGCCGAAACTTGTTTCGGGTTTTGCAATATTTTCGCGCATGGAGGTATCTGCCTGTATATTTTTCATACGATAATAATCCATGATACCTAGATTGCCACTACGAAATGCTTCAGCCATGGCTTTGGGTACTTCAGCTTCTGCTTGGATTACGTTGGCGCGTGCTTCTTCGGCTTTCGCTTTCATTTCCTGTTCCAGTGCGACTGCCATGGCACGACGTTCCTCAGCCTTGGCTTGTGCGATATTTTTGTCTGCATTAGCTTGATCAATTTGCAAGGCTGCACCGATGTTTCTACCTATGTCTATATCCGCAATATCGATTGATAGAATTTCAAAAGCTGTTCCGGCATCCAAGCCTTTGCGGAGTACCAGTTTGGAGATTGAATCCGGATTCTCCAATACCGATTTGTGGTTCTCGGACGATCCGATAGAGGATACGATACCTTCGCCTACACGTGCCAAAATGGTGTCTTCTCCTGCGCCACCTACTAATTGACGTATATTAGCGCGTACGGTAACGCGTGCCTTGGCTATCAATTGGATACCATCTTTTGCTACGGCAGTAACAGGAGGAGTGTCAATTACTTTCGGATTGACAGACATTTGCACGGCTTCAAATACATCACGACCTGCCAAGTCAATTCCTGTTGCCATTTGAAAAGAAAGTTCGATGTTAGCTTTAGAAGCGGAAACCAATGCGTGTACCACTTTTTCTACGTGTCCGCCTGCCATATAGTGTGCTTCCAGCTCGTCGCGAGTGATAGTGCTCAAACCGGCTTTATGCGCTTCAATCATTGCCGGGACGATGACGTATGGCGGGACATTTCGGATGCGCATTAAGAATAACTGTATCAATGAGATGCGTACACCTGATACTTTGGCTGAAAGCCAAAGGAAGAATGGTACATAATGAAAAAATAATATTACAAAAATAATTCCACCTCCAATGAGAATGAAGGGAAGATAGTTGGGTTCAATCATGGTAATTCGTATTTTAGTGTGAATATTTATGTTATTTGAGTTTACGTACAATGACCGTATTTTCTACGATACGCTCTACATAGATAGGTGTTTTTTCATCTATCAGTCCGTCGGCAGAACGGACTTCTATAATATGTCCGCTTATCTCAGCATTACCGATCAAGGCTAGACGAGTAACTGTGATACCTTTGTTACCGACTTTAATATTCAATCCTTTCAATGGGTTGATTTTATAGTCGAGGCTTTTCTTTAAAGATAGTTTATCCATTGTCTTGGAATGCATAAACCACGCGGTGATACCGATACATCCCACAGCTGAAACTGCCAGTGTAAGAAAGCCTGCTTCCGGCCCTAAAGCGGAAAAGGCATAATAATTAGCATACAAGATACAAATAACTGACGCTATTCCGGCAATACTAATACCTGGAATAAGGAATACTTCTACAATAAAGAGAAGTAGACCGGCCAATATTAGAGCGATGATAATAAGTGCTTCCATTTTAGCTTGTATTAGTGTTTTAATTTCTTTATCTCTTCGTTTCGTACGTTCAGAGTAAGCTTTTCAATTTCTTTCAAAAGCTGTTCGGTCCGTTTTTCTAAGTCAAGTATGCCGGGAGCGAGGGCTTTCTTTTGTGAACGATTGCTTTGAGCATATTGCTCTCGTTTCTCTTCAAGATTTTTGGAGAGCATATCATAATCTTTTTGCTTCTGCATCACTTGTTGGTATGCGGCTCGTGCAGGGGTGGAGCGGAAATCATTGAGAGTGTGATAGACAGTGGAATCATCTATTATAAATAAAAAGTCTCCTTCCTTCTTTTCCGTATCTTTGGCATATATCAGGGCAGCTAACTTTTGTTTGGCAATACGTACTTTATCTGTATCTTTCCAAGTGGTTCGGATAGAACGCAAGCTAGCTGCCTCTTTAAGTGTTGTCGGGTCAGTATTTTCATAATCGTATACTACCTTCGTTTCATTTGGAACAAAAACATAAATACAGACCTTGTCTTCAGGTTGATAGCGGTCGGATGCAAACCATCCTAAATTATTTAATTCATCAATGACATACATATAATCATTGGCCGGTGAATTAAAGGGCATTCCAATATTATCCGGTCGTAAGTAGCTACTACTTTCTGAGTCATAGCGAGTAACAAATATGTCATATCCACCCAACGAGCCTTCTCCATCAGAAGCATAATATAGTGTTACTCCGTCTGCCATCAGATAGGGGTAGTTGACATTTCCCTGTTCATTCAGGGTATTTAAAGGTTCCGGATCGCTCCAGTTATTTATCAGCTTTATGCGTGAGTAAAGTTGCATTTTTCCATCAGGGTCTTGATCACCATAAATTATTTTATTACCCATTTCTGACTGGTAAATAGTGCCTGCGATGGAGTTGTCTTGATGTAAAGTACCTGATTCACGACTCACTTTATATGCTTTCAGAAATTCGTTCTTGTCTACCACAAAGCTATCTATTACGGCTACGTCTTCCACACCCTTAATCATGCGTGCGCCTTGTTTGATAATTTCTAATTCGGATTCAGCTGCTTCGGTTGGTCGTTTTTTCTTTTCCAGCCATTCGATGTGTTGCTCGTAGTTGTCCACTGCATCTTCGAAGCGGTACATATCATAATATAGCTTTCCCAGATATTTGAATGCATCAATCACTTTGCGTGCCGCACTTTTCTCCAGATAGGGTTGTGCTTCAACTTTTTCTCCGGTTTCATAGCAGCAAGCACCATACCAATAATTATAATTGGCATTGGATGGGGCCTTTTTCACCAAACTCTGAAACACAGGTTTGGCCTTTTCAAATTCTCCTTCAAGGAAAAGTTTTTTAGCTTGTTCGAGGTTTTGCGCCATCATGCTGCTCGTCAGCCCTAAGGCAAACAGGCAGGCTATGTATCTTTTGCGTATCATTTTATCTGCAATATTTGTACTATTCTAAATTCAAAAATACAATATTTATTGGAATTATGCCACTTTACTTCATTCTATTTTATGAAATCTTCCATAAATCATTCTTTTCATGTATTTTTGTGCCCGATTTCTAAAAACAGATATGGCACAATTTACGGAAGAAGATAAAATAATGCGCCGTGTGGAGCAACGCTTTAACAAGGGGATGGTGAAATATCGTCTTATTGAAGATGGAGATAAGATATTGGTTGGTTTGTCCGGAGGTAAAGATTCGTTGGCGTTATTGGAATTGTTGGCAAAGCGTTCTCGTATCTTAAAACCACGCTTTACGGTTATGGCAGTACACATTGGCATGACGAATATTCCTTATCAGTCCGATTTGGAATACTTGAAGAATTATGCTGAGGGTTTGGGAGTGCCATTTGTGTATTTTGAAACATCGTTCGATTTGTCAACTGATACTCGTAAATCTCCGTGCTTCCTTTGTTCGTGGAATCGGAGGAAGGCTCTTTTCACAGTTGCTAAAGAGCATGGATGTACTAAGATAGCATTGGGGCATCACATGGATGATATTTTGGAAACATTGTTGATGAATATCACTTTTCAAGGGGCATTTGGAACTATGCCGCCTCGGTTGGTGATGCGTAAGTTTGACATGACTATCATTCGTCCCATGTGCTTGGTGCATGAGTCTGATTTGTCAGATATGGCTCGTGTTCGGGGGTATCGTCGGCAGATAAAGAATTGTCCTTACGAAAGCCGGTCAAATCGTTCGGACATGAAAGAGGTGTTGAAATCTTTAGAGAAATTGAATCCCGAGGCACGTTATAGCTTATGGGGAAGTATGACAAACATACAGGAGGATTTACTTCCTGATAAAATAGATTAAGAACAAAATGGTATCTCAAGGTATTTATTCAATCATTTTATTGATTTTTTCGAATGTGTTCATGACTTTTGCATGGTATGGGCATTTAAAGATGAAACAGGAATTCAGTTGGTTTGCGGCACTTCCATTGATTGGCGTGATTGCTTTTAGTTGGGCGGTTGCTTTTTTTGAGTATTGTCTTCAGGTGCCTGCCAATCGTTTAGGCTTTCGCGATAACGGAGGGCCGTTTGATATCATGCAGTTAAAAGTAATACAAGAAGTGATTACGTTAGCCGTGTTTACTCTATTTTCAGTTTGGGCTTTTAAAACGGAACTGAAGTGGAATCATTTAGCGGCTTTCCTTTGTCTGGTTTTGGCCGTTTACTTTGTTTTTAAGAAGTAGTGAGTCAGAAGATTCCACTACTCCCGGGTAGAGCCTTTCGGCTTGTTTACGCAGAAGTTCCATCATTAGGGTAGTGTCTTTCTTTACGGTATCCTGCAGGGTTGGTATATAGTCCATATAGCTTTTCCAGGCATTGGCATGTTTGCGGTTGCGTTTGATGGCACGTCCTCGTGTGGTAAGGTTTTCATAAAGTAATTTTTCGGCATCGAAAGTATATGTTGCTCCTACGCTGACTTGAATGGCATTGTTATTTTTGCCGGTAAGTATAACACGTTGTTCCCTTACATCATATTTGATTGCGCTGTTTACATTTAACACCATGGATATTTTCAGTTCTTTCTCATTGGTGATAATCGGATCATTTACCGGGTCTTCATCCCATCTTGTATAGGGGGTGTAAGGGGTAAAGCGAACATATTGGGGTTTTATCCATTGGGTGGTATCTCCAAAGTTTTTGGGTAAGGCATCTAGAAATTTCATCCATGGTTTGTCTTGAGATATCATCGGACTTCCTTGGATGGCATCCTTAGTCGGTTTAAAGTCAAAATGAATTGATTTTACAGCTTCTTTGTTGATGATTAATTCTTCCTCTCCATTTAACAATTGCTGTAAACGGAGAGAATCCTGTTTGCTCCATTGTGCTTGTGCTGTCAGTGCCGCTAAGGTACAGAGTAATATGCTGAGACTTACCCTTTGGGTCATTTGTTTTCTCTTTATACGTGATTATATGTTGGCAAAAGTAACTAGGAGTAGCTATAATACCGGTTAAATCAGCGTTATTATTTGTTTATTACCCGGAATGTTTAAGAATTATTTAGTTAATGATGGTATATGTTATGATTAGACACAGATTTCACGGAATGGAGAATAAGTTCATGCAAATCCGTGTCTTCTGTGTCTAATGTATCTGTTATTTCTGCTGAGTTAATTGTGCATGCATGGCGGCAGCGGCTCTGCGTCCGTCGCCCATTGCCAGAATCACCGTTGCTCCTCCGCGAACGATATCTCCACCGGCATAGATAGTCGGGATGGATGATTGCATATTATCGTTTACAGCGATAGTTCCTTTACGTCCCAATTCCAATCCTTTGATAGAGCTGGGAACGATCGGGTTGGGAGATACGCCCACACTGACAATAGCCATGTCTATATCGATGGTTTCTGTTGCTCCCGGAATGGCTACAGGACTGCGGCGACCCGAAGCATCTGGTTCACCCAATTCCATCTTTTGCAATACTACTTGTTTGACGCGCCCTTTTTCGTCAGCGATGTACTCAATGGGGTTGTGGAGAGTCATGAATTCCACTCCTTCTTCCTTGGCGTGTTTTACTTCTTCCAAACGTGCCGGCATTTCTTCCTCTGAACGGCGGTAAATAATCATGGCGCGCTCTGCTCCCAAACGGCGGGCGGTGCGGACAGAGTCCATGGCAGTGTTGCCTCCACCGATAACGGCTACATTCTTTCCAAATACCACCGGAGTATCAGAATCATCGCTGGCTGCATCCATCAGATTTACACGGGTCAGGTATTCATTGGAAGACATGATGTTGATGGAGTTTTCCCCCGGAATGTTCATGAAGTTGGGCAGGCCGGCGCCTGATGCGACAAATATACCTTTGAAACCTTCGGCTTCCAAATCTTCCACACTGATGGTTTTGCCTACAATGCAATCTTTCATAAAGGTGACACCCATCTTTGCCAAGTTATTGATTTCCACATCTACAATCTTGTTGGGCAGGCGGAATTCAGGGATGCCGTATTTCAATACGCCGCCGATTTCATGTAATGCTTCGAATACGGTTACTTCATAGCCCAGCTTGGCCATATCTCCGGCAAAGGAAAGCCCTGCAGGACCTGAACCGATGACGGCTATCTTGATACCGTTTTTTTCTGCTATGTGTGGGACGGATATTTGCCCGCTTTCACGTTCGTAATCAGCTGCAAAACGTTCCAAGTAACCAATGGCAACAGCTTCGTGTCCGGCTTTCAAATGTGTACATTGCGATTCGCATTGTTTTTCTTGTGGACAAACGCGACCACATACAGCCGGCAGAGCACTGGTCTCTTTCAGAGTCTTTGCAGCTTCGAGGAATTCTCCGCGTTCGATGTTTTTAATGAATTTAGGAATATTGATTCCTACCGGGCAGCCATTCATGCAAGTCGGGTTGGGGCAATCCAGACAACGCTTGGCTTCCGTTATGGCTTGTTCTTCGTTCAGTCCCAAGTTTACTTCTTCTTTACGGCTATGCGAACGGTATTCTGCATCCAGCTCATTCATCTTGACACGGGGAATGGCCATGCGTTCTTTGGGTTTCATCGCTTTGCGCAACTCTGTACGCCAAGGGGCATCACGTCCATCAAGTTCCTTGGTCGCTTCGCAAGTTTCGGGTTGTTTGTCTGTATCCAGTTTATGAATTTCTTCCCTTTCAATCTCTTTGAAAGCTCCCATACGTTTTAGCATTTCATCGAAATCCACTTGATGTCCGTCAAATTCAGGACCATCCACGCATACGAAGCGTGTTTTGCCTCCCACGGTGATGCGGCATGCACCACACATACCTGTTCCGTCCACCATGATGGTGTTCAGAGATACATCGGTAGGTATTTCATATTTCTTAGTCAGCAGGCAGACAAATTTCATCATGATGGCGGGACCGATGGCGAAGCATTTGTTTACTTTTTCGCGTTTTATCACTTCTTCTACACCTTCTGTCACCAGTCCTTTACGACCATATGAGCCGTCGTCTGTCATAATGATTACTTCGTCAGAACTTTCACGCATTTCTTTTTCGAGAATAATCAGTTCTTTGCTGCGTCCTGCCAATACGGTGATGACACGGTTTCCGGCGGCTTTTAATGCTTGGACAATAGGAAGCATTGGGGCAACGCCGACTCCTCCTCCGGCACAGACTACGGTTCCGAAGTTTTCGATGTGGGTAGCTTTTCCCAATGGACCTACAACATCAGTGATGTAATCACCCTCATTCAGTTCGCAAAGACGGGTAGAGGAGAGTCCTACCTCTTGCACTACCAATGTGATGGTTCCTTTTATGGGGTCTGCACCGGCTATGGTCAGCGGCATACGTTCGCCTTTTTCGCCTACACGGACGATTACAAAGTGTCCTGCTTTGCGAGACTTTGCAATAAGAGGAGCCTCTATCACCAGCTTAAAGACCTTTTCTGAGAAATGTTCTTTTGAAATAATCTTATTCATTTTGCTATACTATAAGTTAGTTGTTCTTCTTGCTTGGATATCAATTTGATAATTGTTTGCAAAGTTATGATTATATTTTCTAACGACAAAAGAAAAGCCACCCTTTTATATGGGTGGCTTATGCTATATGACTAAGTCTTGTTATTGTATATGAAATTTGTAACCGATTACACCATAGTATATCAGTCAATCATGTCAAATCCACAATAGGGAACCAATGCTTTGGGGATACGGATTCCTTCGGGAGTCTGATTGTTTTCAAGCAGTGCAGCAACGATGCGCGGCAATGCCAATGCTGAACCGTTCAATGTATGGCAAAGTTCGGTTTTCTTGTCTGCGTTGCGATAGCGGCATTTCAGACGGTTAGCCTGATATGTGTCGAAGTTTGAAACGGAGCTGACTTCCAACCAGCGTTTCTGTGCTTCCGAATATACTTCAAAATCGAAGCAAAGAGCAGCTGTAAAACTCATATCACCGCCACAAAGACGGAGAATACGATAGGGGAGTTCCAGCTTTTGTAATAGACCTTCTACGTGATTCAGCATTTCCTGATGTGATTGTTTGGAATGTTCGGGCTTGTCAATGCGGACTAATTCTACTTTGGAGAATTCGTGCAAGCGGTTCAGACCGCGAACATCTTTACCGTATGAGCCGGCTTCACGACGGAAACATTGAGTGTATGCACAATTTTTGATAGGCAATTGCTTTTCATCCAAAATAACATCGCGATAGATGTTTGTCACAGGCACTTCGGCAGTGGGAATCAAATATAAATCATCTACTTCGCAGTGATACATCTGTCCTTCTTTGTCAGGCAATTGTCCGGTTCCATAACCGGAGGCGGTGTTGACAACCGTCGGAGGCATAATTTCGTCATAACCGGAAGCACGTGCTTCGTCAAGGAAGAAGTTTATGAGTGCGCGTTGCAAGCGTGCTCCTTTACCCTTATATACAGGAAAACCGGCGCCGGTAATTTTTACGCCCAAGTCAAAATCGATTAAGTCATATTTCTTGGCAAGTTCCCAATGGGGAAGTGCATCTTTAGGGAGCTCGGTTTCCATACCTCCCATCTTTTCCACTACGTTATCTTCGGCCCCAAAGCCTTCGGGTACTTCATCATAGGGAACATTGGGGATGGTATAGAGCAGATTGGTCATGTCTTCTTGAGCTTGGTCCATTTCGGCTTGCAGGGTTTTGCTGATTTCTTTGATTTCAGCAACGCGTGCTTTAGCTGTTTCTGCTTCCTCCTTTTTGCCTTCTTTCATGAGCAGACCGATGGATTTCGAGATAGAGTTGACCTCTGCCAGATTTTTATCTAATTGATTCTGTGTATTACGTCTTTTATCGTTAAATGCAAGCACTTGTTCAATGGTTGCTTTTGCATCTTTGAAGTGCTTTTTTTCCAATCCGCGGATAACTCCTTCCGTGTTGTCGGTAATTTGTTTAATAGTAAGCATATCTTTTACTCTTTTTGATATTTCTTTAATTAGTGGACAAAGATAGATAAAAAAATGGTAAGGTGTATGAGTTATTCGTTACTTTTGCATTTGGATTTAATATGAAAATGAACGGAAGATGAATTATCTTGAAATAGTGGGTACTCTTGTCGGGCTGCTTTATTTGTGGTTTGAGTACAAGGCAAGCATTTGGTTGTGGCCTGTGAGTGTCATTATGCCTGCCATTTATATAGTTGTGTACTATCAGGTGGGGCTGTATGCAGATTCGGGTATCAGTGTTTATTATTTGCTGGCGGGTATCTATGGCTGGTGGGTATGGTTGAGGCATGTTCCCGGCAGGCAGGAGAAATTGATTACTTTTACTCCTCGCAAGTTGTTTATGCCTTTGTTTGTTGTTCTATGCCTTGTGTTTGCGTTGATAGGTGGGATATTGGCAACGTATACAGACAGTACAATACCATGGTGGGATAGTTTTACTACAGCTTTAAGTATTATAGCTATGTGGATGTTGGCACATAAATATGTGGAGCAATGGTTGGTGTGGCTTGTTGTAGATGTTATATCTTGCGGGTTATATCTTTATAAAGATCTTTATTTTACTTCCTTTCTTTATGGACTTTATGCCGTGATAGCTTTTGGGGGGTATCTAAGGTGGAAACAATTAATGAATGTAACAGAATGAAAGAATATAAATTACCGGAACAAATAAATATACCTCAAACTATTATATTGGCAGATGGAGACTTCCCTTCTTCTTCTTTGGCTAAGGAATGGTTGAGGGAGTGTCCTTATGTGGTTTGTTGTGACGGGGCGGTCAACACATATTTTCGTTTTGGGAAGATGCCGGCTGCTATTGTGGGTGATGGTGATTCGTTATTGCCGGAGATAAAGGAACGCTATGTTCATCTCATTCATCGTGAAACGGAGCAGGATACGAATGATTTGAGTAAGGCATTTCGTTTCTGTCTGTCTCAGGGAAGGCGGGATATTACGATTATGGGGGCTACCGGTAAGCGGGAAGATCATACTTTGGGAAACATCAGTCTGCTTGCTGACTATATGGAGCAGGCAGAAGTGAGGATGTTGACTGATTATGGGCTGTTTATACCTATTAAAGAAGATAGCGTGTTTGAATCTTTTCCGACTCAACAGGTTTCTGTTTTTAATATGGGGGCTACGGAACTTTCGGCAGACGGCTTGGTTTATCCTCTTTCTGCTTTTACGAATTGGTGGCAGGGGACATTGAATGAAGCTATCGGCAATCGGTTTATTATTCATGTACACGGCAAAGTGCTTGTTTTCAGGGTGATATGATTCTTTTTTTTAAGATTTCAATGCCTTTTTGGGAATTACCCGTAAAATAGAGAGGGCTTGCTTCATTCCATGTCGGAAAGCATGCTTTTACACGTACGTCCGCATGGAGCTTCACATACGTATGTGTAAGGCTGCGCATACGTCCGTAAAGGCTCATACGTACTAACGTGAAATTATGTACTTCCAAAAAGACAAAGACGTTTTGTAAAAAGAGCAAGAGCTTTCTCAAAAAGATAATGGTCTTTAAAAAAAAGAAAAGGAGCTTTTTCCAAAAGATAACGAGCTTTTTTAAAAACACTTTGATCTTTTTTACCCTTTGTCGGGACTTGGTAAGCCGTTGGAAAGGCTGATGCATAAAGGGCACTTCCGGAAGTTATCTGAAGAACAGGGTGAACTTTTAAGAGTAAAAGCTCTTCTTTATGGTTTGGCAGGTGAGCCAATAACAAAGTCCGGGCTTTGTATATAAAAAAAAGATTGTGTCAAAATACTGACACAATCTTCTTTTTAATTCTTTTTTTTGTAGGGGACCGCATTATGCTTCTACAGCCGGAATGATAGATACTGATCTCTTATCTTCACGACCTACTTTAAAACATACTGTACCATCTACCAAAGCGAAAAGAGTGTGGTCACGACCCATACCGATGTTGTTGCCCGGATGGAATTCTGTACCTCTCTGACGAACGATGATGTTTCCTGCTTTACAAGCTTGTCCACCAAATATCTTAACGCCTAATCTCTTACTTGCTGATTCACGGCCGTTCTTAGAACTACCTACACCTTTTTTATGTGCCATTTCTTCTTAAATTTTAAATGATTAAGCAATAACTTGTTTAATAGTTAACTCTGTAAACTGCTGACGATGACCGTTCAGTTTTCTGTAACCTTTTCTTCTCTTTTTGTGGAATACGAGTACTTTGTCGCCTTTTACCAGCGGAGAAACTACTTCACAAACTACTTTAGCACCATCAACAGTAGGAGCACCTACAGTTACTGTTCCATTGTTGTCTACCAACAAAACTTTTTCAAACTCAACAGTTTTTCCGCTTTCTGCATCCTGAATGTGGTGTACAAACAGCTTTTTGCCTTCTTCAGCTTTGAACTGCTGACCGTTAATTTCTACAATTACGTACATGTTATTTTTATATTAAACGGGTTTTCTCCGTAAGGTGGACATCATCTCTGAAGTCTCTTTTCGACCTCCACGGACTAAATCGGGCACAAAATTACTGATATTATTTTGAACTTCAAAAACTTTCTGCTCTTTTTTTATTCAAATCATATACTCATCTTTTTAGTATCGCCTATCTGAGGTAGGCAATTGTTGCAAGTAATGTGATGAATAAGGTTGCCGCCAATAGCATAATCAATGCACAATAGCAGAACATGATGGTAGTTCGTTTGAAGCTTTTCCACCATGACAGGTTGAACAGCTGCCGATAGTCCCATACGAACAGGAGGAAGATGGCTTCATAGCTCAAATCGAAGATGTCATTCAGGTGGGCTTCCCGGGTGAAAGGTAGGATGAGAAGGGATATCCAGAGTATCTGACAGGCAATATATACCTGTGCAAAGAATTGTTCGGTCAGGTTAAACCGATGACCGACAAGAGATTTGCGGAAACTCCATCGGCTTGCCAATGTGAAAACCGGTAGTAAAAGCAGTATACTGAAAGCTTTATTTCCATGAATCCAACTTCTCATTAAATTGTAAACGGCTGAAATATATTTGTTTTCGCTTAGGAAGTTCTCTTTATATTCGTCTAATGCTACACCGACAGCTATACCGGCCTCTGTTAAATCGTCAACAATGTCATCGTTGTCGTCGGTTGCGGTTCTTGTATTATCCGGCTTGTCTTTCAATTTTACGTTTATTTTATCTTCCATGGTGATGTCGGTATCCGCTATTCGGGCGCTGTCGGCATAGAGCAGACTTTGTCCCAAATATATCCGGGCACTGTCTTTGATGGCATATTCTTTCTGCTCTTTGATATTGTCTATCAGTTGTTCGTATGTGGGAGTTTCTTTGTATTCTTTATCTCTGTTTTTCAGTGCCTCCGGGTCTATCAGCTGGACAAACATGATATAAAGGGCAGCCAGTACAAACAGGCTTTGGAATGGTTTGAAGTAATGCACTCGTTTTCCATCTATATAATCTCTTATCATATATCCGGGACGGTAGAGAAATTCCAGCAGGTTGCGGCTGAATCCATTATCGATATTGAAAAATCCGCTTAATATGTTCTGGAAGGCGTTGCGAATAGTGAAGCGTGGCGTATTTTGTGTCTGTCCGCAATCGGGACAGAAGTTGCCTTGAAACGTCTTTCTACAGTTCTTGCATGTGTGGGGTTGTTGGTCTTTGGGCAGTTCTTTCTTTCCTCTGATTTGTTTTTGATGAAGAAGCCGGTAATAGATGAGGGCTTTATGGGGCACCAACCGCTGAAGAAGGGGAGGCGTGGTCTCCTTGTTTATCAGCGGCAGCAGGGTGAGGTCGGGCAGAATCTGCCGGTGTCGGTATTCGGCAAGTTCTTCGCGCGTGGTCATGCCGTTCAGTACGCCTACGAAGTCTACTCCGGCTAATAGGGCGGTTTGTGCGTCGATGATGCTGTCACCTATATATAATGTGTCTTTTTTCTTGCGATGCAGGCAGCGTAGTGCTTTCAGAAGTCCTTGAGGGCTTGGCTTTGCCTTTTTCACATCCTCTCTGCCGATGATGATGTCGAAGAATTTGTTTGGGAAATGCTGGTCCACCATTTCATGGATGCGGTAGCGATATTTGGTGGAGATGATACCAATTTGGGCTCCTCTCTTTTTCAGGGCTTTCAGCACTGCAACGGTTTCGGGGAAGAACTTGGTATTGGCGGTCATATGTATGTCCGCTTCTTTCACATATTCTTTTTTATAGGAGATGAGTGTATTTTTGTCGGTGATGCCGGTCAGGATGCTGAATGAGTCTTCAAGTGTTTTTCCGATGGTGCGTTTGATACTTTCATCGGTTATATCGGTGTGTCCGTGGCGTGTTAACACATTGCGGAAGCAAATTACGATTCCACGTGATGAGTCGGCCAAAGTATAGTCGAAGTCAAATAAATAAGTCTTGTATTCCATTTTGCGCTTTTCAGGCAAAGATATGGAATTAATAGATGAATTTTAAAATTTTTCGGAGGAAATAATTGTTTATTTTATACCGGATACCCGACCGCCTGAAAGCCAGTGCTTGCGATAATACTCTTCATTCAGGCTACTGACAATCACTCCGCGACTGGTACTTGCATGGATAAATTTATTATCTTTCAGGTAGACTCCCACGTGGCTGGCAGTTCTTTTCTTGCGTCCGTTGTGGAAAAACACCAAGTCTCCTTCGCGTAGTTTGCTTTTGCTTACCTTACGGCAGTTTTTGGTACGCTGGTCGTCAGAGTTGCGTTCCAACTTCTTGCGATAGACTTTTTTGTATAAATGCGAAGTCAATCCCGAACAGTCTATGCCTCTTTTATTGTTGCCTCCTCCTCGATAGGGAACTCCCAACCACTTTGCTGATTCTACATACAACCGATGGTTATCTTTCATGTCTATATCTATGTTTAGACGTATAGAGGCACGTGCCAGTTCTTTGTAGTTATAGCTTGGGGCAGATGTGCCACATGAAGCCAGTAGTACGGCTAGTATGTTCAGTATCAGCAAATGGGAGAGGAGTTTCTTCATTGTTCTATTCTTCTTTTATATTAAAATAGTCTTCCAATTCTTTTTCGGCAGAGTAATCGTGATTATCAATGTCACGAATAATCTTTCCGTTTTCAAGTAATGCGATGCGTGGACAGATATCGACTGTATGATTCAGGTTATGACTTGAAATCAGAATAGTCGCTCCGGTTTCTTCATGGTAGGCTTTCAGGATATGTTTGATTACCGATTGTGAAGTGGGATCGAGAAAATTAAACGGTTCATCCAATATCAATACTTGCGGTTGATGCAACATCGCGGAGATAATACCTATTTTCTGCTTGTTGCCTGCCGAGTAGTTGCGGATAAGTTTCTTCTGTCCGATCACTTCTCCATTCATAAAGCGGTTGAACTTACTAATCCGTTCATCTACTTCATCTTTTTTCAGACCATACATTTTCCCTACGAAATGGAAATATTCTTCGGGAGTGAGATAATCAATCAAAAAACTGTCATCGATAAATGCTCCGGTCACGTTTTTCCATTCTTCACTCTTGCTCACATTGAAATTGCCGATGCATATGCTTCCGCTGTCTGCTTTCAGCAAGTCCAGTATCAGTCGGAACAGGGTTGTTTTTCCGGCACCGTTGTTGCCTACCAAGCCCAGCATGTCACCGCTTTGGATGGTATAGTTTTCTATATCTGCGGCTACTTTCGCTCCGAAGTTCTTTTTTAGTTGCTCTATTGTGATATTCATATATTATTTATTTTATCGGGAATCACGAAAACCTTCCATATTGTCATAGCGGCGTTTCATGAAACGGTTATAGATATTCTTTATCCAAATGGTATGGGTTACAGTCAATGTCAGTCCTATGAGCATCATGATGATAAATGCCGTGTTCTGCTCCAAGAAAGTGGTCAATGTAGAGTTGACTATCAGTGGCATGAAGAGGGCACATGAGATAAGGAAGCTTTGGAATAGCGAACTGCCTCTGTTGCTGCGCATTACATTGGCGTTCAGTGGGAGCGTTTTCTTATTGTAGACTGCCAGTTGGAGCAGGGTAAAGAATACTGCTCCTACGGTGAAGAGCAGATAAGATACCGCCATCAAGGGGGATATTTTCCCCCGGATGATTGGGATAATCATGATGAGGGAAGGAATCAACAGAATCAGGCAGTTCAAATAGTATTTAGCCCGTAACAAATTGTATATGGATTCTTTGCGGCTCATCAGACCATCCAGATAATTCCCTTCGAAACACATCACTTGTCCCAATGTCATGACGGGCAGGATGGCAAAATTGTAGATGCAGATAAAATTGGTCATTCTGTCGTAGACATCGGTGAAGGCAAGCACGCATGAGAAAGCAATCATGATGATAAATCCCATGCGGAACTGTGTCTTTACCGTTTTGTTGCGGAGATACAACTTCAGTTCCAAACGAATGTATTCGCCTATCTCACCATAACGGTCCAGAAATTTATATTCTGATACGTGTTTTATCTTCGTATCTTCCACCTTGGATATTTCGCTATAGAGCAAACGAATTTGCAAAGTACGGTTGATGAATATCATTAGCAGGATAAGGATAATGACACTCAGATAGGCCGGCAGACTTCCTTCGATAAATCCTTCTCCCAGATTCATGGTGAAAGTGCTGATGGGATTGCCTTCGGGAATGAATTCAGCTATGGCCAACAGACTATATACAGCCAACGGAAGCAATAAGTACACGGTCTTTTCGTTGAGCAGCATCTTGCATAACAGATACCAATAATTGTTCAATATCATGAGTAACCATATACCTGTCAGGTAGCACATCATTCCGGTCATTCCATAAAAGCGGAAGATGGAAAGAAAAGCGAAAGGTACGAAAAGGAAAAACCAAAAGAGGTTGTAAAGGCTTGTTGCCGACTGAAGCAATAGGGTGTCTATCAGTTTTTTTTTCTTGACCGGCATAAGCAGATAAGGCTTGATTTCGTGAGAAGTGGCGGTTTGAATCACAAAACGCACTAGAAAGTCAGTTATTAACACATATATTAATCCTTGATTGAGGATGTGATAAGGCTCCATGCTTGGAGCTGCCGATTCAAAAGCTGAGGGCAGCGTTACCCCCATCAATAAGAGGAGCGCTGCCCAATATGCTACCATGAAATAGATTAAAAACTTGGCAAAGCGGTTCTTGTCGAACATCGGACTCCGCTTTGCGGCAAGTTTTTCATTTCTTCTTATAATCGTAAAAAGCATAGGCAAGAACGATTATTTTGTTTCACCGGAAGTCATGCTGACTTCAATGCAATTGTTTTGTTCCAGCAGGGCTTTGGCAAACTGCTTGACATCTTCGGGGGTGATACTTTCCACCACTTGTTGGAAGTTGCTGTCCATATCGGCTTTATACCAATAATATTGGTTCAGTATATTCAACCAATAACCGTTTTCTTTCATTTGCTCGGTATGTTTCTTCAGCATAAACTCTTTTGTTTTGTTTATGTGTTCGGCAGCCGGACCATCCTGTGCTATCTTTTGCAGTTCGTTCATGATGATTTGTGTCATCTTTTCACGTTTGGCTGGATCAGTATCGAAATAGATTTGCAGGAAAGCTTCATCATCATTCGGATAACGGCTGAGTTGTCCGTAGACACTCACACCATATGAACCGCCTTCTTTTTCGCGAACGCTCTCCAGATACACTTTATCCAATGATTGGGTGAGGAAAGACATCAGCACATCGTTCTTTAATGTGTATTCGCATTTGCCACTGGCGATTATCAATACGCTGGCTAATGGAGTTTCCAGTTTTTTACTGAATACGTTGGTGTATTTGCCTTTGCGGATATCCATTTTTGTATCGCGGAAATTCTCGGTACGATGGATAGTTGGTAATCCGCCCAGATAAGTTTCAATAAGTGGTTTGGCTTCATCCAAGGTTATGTTTCCGACAAAGAGGAAAGTAAAATCACCGGCATCTTTGAAGCGGTCTTTATACATTTCCATGATTCGCTTGTAGTCAATTTTGTCAATCATATCCGCTTTGACGCGCAATGCTCTCGGATGGTTCATATACATTGCTTTCTGCAGTGAGTCAGACAATGCGATTTGTGGATTGGCTTCCTGATTGGCAAGTGCGGCTTTAGTGCGGCTTTTGTATGATTCAAATGCATTTTGATCCATACGTGGAGCGGTGAAACTCAGATAAACCAACTGTAGTAGGGTCTCTAAATCCTTAGGTGAGCAGCTTCCGTTCATTCCTTCGCTCAGGCCGTTTACGGCAGTATTGATACTGGCTTTTTTCCCGGCTAACACTTTTTCCAAGTCTACATTGCTGAAGTTACCCAGTCCGCCCAATCCGGCTACATCGTTCAGTACTTTTATCTGAAGAATTTCATTGTCGGGGAACAAGGAGTTACCACCGGGACTGAATGCGCGCATACGAATTTCGTCTGCTTTGAAATCTGTTGTTTTCAAGATGACACGTACACCGTTTGATAAAGTGAGTACGGTAGAACCGAACGGACCTTCTTCCGTTTTCACAATGGTGCCGGCCTTCGGTTGTTCAGCTATCAGTGGCTCATCAGATACCTTATCTTCATACGCAGTGAGTTTCTCTGCTTTCACTTTGTTGAGCACATCCATAATTTCTTGTTCGGTAGGATATTTCATGCCTTCTTTTTCAGGGCAGAAGATATTGACCACAATGTTGCTGTCATTTACCAGTGATGGGATGAATGAGTTAATTGCTTCTACCGGAATGTTAGGGGCAATTTGATTCATGATGGCATATTCTGCATCAATTCCCGGAATAGGCTCGTTGTCAATGAAGTGGCGCACATATTCGTTCACATATGCGTTATTTTTTACTTTATCGCGTTCATTATAGGCTGATTCCAATTGGCGCAGATAGTCAGCTTTGGCACGTGCATATTCGGAAGCAGTGAAACCGAATTGGCGTACACGTTCTATTTCACGTGTCAATGCAGAGAGTGCTGTGTCTATTCCGTCTTCCTTGCTTACGGCAATGCCGGTAAAGGCATCCTTCGTCTTGGACAGGAAGAAGTTTCCGTCTTCAGTTACAGCGTAGATGAAAGGAGGTTGCGGAGTTTCTTTCAATTCGTTTAAACGGGCGTTGAGCATATTGTTTATCATAGACTTCATATAGTTCATGACCAGATAGTCCATATTCTTCTTGGCCTCGTTGGGAACGATGTCATGTTTATGCCAGAGATAAATAATTGTGTTAGTTTGTTCTTTATCCTTGGCGATAGTTACGATTGCTTCTTTGTTGTCAGGTACAGGGAAGTACTTGCGCTCGGCCGGGTTTTCCGGCATTTTGATGGGAGAGAAAATTTCTTTAATCTTGGCTTCCACTTTGTCTACATCGATATCACCGACGATCATGATACCTTGTTGGTCGGGACGATACCATTTCTCATAATAGTCACGTAATGCCTGATGAGGAAAATTGTCCACTACTTCCATCGTTCCGATGGGTAAACGGTGACCATATTTACTGTCCGGATAGGCTGTGGGAAGTATTTTTTCGTACATGCGCATCATGGCTCCCGTGCGTGTGCGCCATTCTTCATGGATAACACCGCGCTCGTTGTCAATTTCTTTTGGGTCGAGTGTCAGTCCGTCTGCCCAATCGTGCAGGATAAGCAGACAGGAATCTATAATTCCATCGCGGATGACAGGCACGTTGTCAATGTTGTAAACAGTTTCGTCTACGGCAGTATAAGCATTCAGATTTTCACCGAAACGTACACCGATACTTTCCAAATAGCTGATTAATGTTTTTCCTGGGAAGTTCTCTGTCCCGTTGAAGCACATATGTTCCAAGAAGTGCGCCAGACCGCGCTGATTGTCATCTTCCAAAATGGAACCGACTTTTTGAGCGATGTAGAAATCAGCTCTTTTTTCGGGCAGATTGTTATGGCGGATGTAATACGTCAGCCCGTTCTCTAATTTACCGATGCGGACATTGGCGTCCGTAGGGATAGGTGGCATTTGCTGGGCAAATCCCACCGCAACGCTGCCTAGAATGAACCAGGCAGCCACTAGCTTCTTAAGAAAGTGTGTCATAGTGTTGTTTGTTGTGGGTTATTGTTTTTTATAAAAGCTCGTTGGCAGAGAGGTATCTTTCTACCTCGATAGCGGCTTTGCAGCCACTTCCTGCTGCGGTGATAGCCTGACGATAATGCGGGTCGGCCACGTCTCCTGCCGCAAATACTCCGGGAACTTTGGTGCGGGGAGTACCGTTTTCGGTAATGATATAACCTACTTCGTCTGTATCAATGTATGGTTTGAATATGTCAGAGTTGGGCTTATGACCGATAGCCAGGAAGAAACCGTCGATAGGAAGGTCGTAATGCTCTTCGTTGCATTCGCCTGCACGTTTCACCAAATGGACGCCTTCTACACCGTTTTCACCATATAGACCTGTTGCATTGTGTTCAAACAGCACTTTAATGTTCGGATGGTTCATTACGCGTGCCTGCATGATTTTAGAAGCGCGCAAGAAGGGTTTACGTACAATCAGATAAACTTGTTTGGCTAGACCGGCCAAATAAACTGCTTCTTCACAGGCTGTATCGCCACCACCTACCACGGCAACTGTTTTTTTGCGGTAAAAGAATCCGTCGCAAGTGGCACATGCACTGACTCCCATACCTGCATATTTCTTTTCATCGTCCAGTCCTAAATATTTGGCAGTGGCTCCTGTAGAGATGATAACCGTTTCTGTCTCGATTACCTTTTCGTTATCAATGGTGATGCGGTAAGGACGTTTGCTCAGGTCGGCAGAAGTGGCAATACCTGTGCGGATATCTGCGCCGAAGCGTTCTGCCTGTTTGCGTAAGTCTTCCATTAATTGTGGACCACTGATACCTTCGGGATAGCCGGGGAAATTTTCTACATCGGTAGTAGTAGTGAGCTGTCCGCCCGGCTGAAGTCCTTCATAAAGGACAGGAGCAATGTTGGCACGTCCTGTATAGATGGCGGCAGTATAACCTGCAGGGCCTGAACCGATAATCAGGCATTTTACTTTCTCTGTACTCATAATTATTTCTTTCGTTACTTTATATTTGTTAGTTTCTTAAATCAATCACTTCGGCATCCGGATATTTTCTTTTATCAAACCTGAATGATGCATCATCCAATGGCTGGTGGGTTTGATAAGAAGATACGATTATCTCGTTGACCGTTTTGTTACTTTGCAGTATCTTGATATATAACGGTTCGTATGTTTTTGACACAAATAAGGTGATGGAGGTCACGTTCTGTTCTTGTTCAGGAGTCAGGATGACTTCATACCCTTGCTTGCCATTATGTTTTTTAACTCCTGTATACTTATAGTTGTAACCGTTTTTATAAAGTGACAACAAGGAGTAAGGATTAATTCCTTGCAATTCCTCCGGGGTAGGGCTGCTTATGTTCACCTCGCCACTGCTTTCCAAATAACTCCATTGTGTTTTCCCATCAAACCAACTTTGTACACCTCCGCTGTTCAAATAGAATTGTTCTCCTTTTAGCAGTAATGTACCGTTGGATGTACCACCGAATACAGCACGTATTCCTCCGGCATTTTTCATAGCCGCGGCTGTCTTGTCCAGCACTTCGCGGGCTTGTTTGTCCTTTTGGGCAAACACACCGGTCGAAAGGCAGAATGCCAACACCAATAAATATATCTTTTTTAATTTAAGCATGATTCTACTAAACAATTTATTGTTGCAGATTGTTCAATTTCATTTCCAAGTCAGTCTCGTCCATGCAAAGTACATCACGTGCTTTACTTCCTTGAGTGGGACCTACGATACCTGCTTTCTCTAATTGATCCATGATACGTCCGGCACGGTTGTAACCGATAGAGAATTTACGCTGAATCAGTGAGGTAGAACCCTGTTGGTGAATGACTACGAGACGGGCTGCATCTTCAAACATCGGGTCAAGGCGGTTCATGTCCACTTCTCCTATGCTGCTTTCACTTTCTTCACCCACATATTCGGGAAGCATGAAGGCTGTGGGATATCCTTGTTGTTTGCTGATATAGTTTGCGATGCGTTCCACCTCGGGAGTATCAACGAAAGCACATTGTACACGTACGGGGTCATTGCCTTGTAAGTAAAGCATATCACCTTTACCAATCAACTGTTGTGCACCCGAACGGTCGAGGATGGTGCGGGAGTCCATCATGGCAGCCACACGGAAGGCGACACGGGCCGGGAAGTTGGCTTTGATAGTACCGGTGATGATATTTGTTGTCGGGCGCTGGGTAGCGATGATGGCATGAATACCTACTGCACGTGCCAATTGCGCGATTCGACAAATAGGCAATTCCACTTCTTTGCCGGCAGTCATAATCAAGTCACCGAACTCATCGATGATAATTACGATGTAAGGCATGAAACGATGCCCTTTTTCAGGATTTAGCTGACGACTGATGAACTTGGCATTATATTCTTTAATATTACGGCATCCGGCCTTGCGCAGCAAATCGTAACGTGTATCCATTTCTATACAGAGCGAGTTCAGTGTTTGCACCACCTTTGATACATCGGTGATGATAGCATCTTCTCCGTCAGGTAGTTTAGCAAGGAAGTGTCTTTCTATCGGGGTATAAACAGAGAATTCCACTTTCTTCGGGTCTACGATGACAAATTTCAGCTCTGCCGGATGTTTCTTATATAATAAGGAAGTAACAATGGCATTCAACCCTACGGACTTACCTTGTCCCGTAGCACCGGCCACCAGCATATGTGGTGCTTTAGCCAGGTCTACCATAAATACTTCATTGGTGATTGTTTTTCCCAATGCTATCGGTAGTTCCATGGTGGTTTCCTGAAATTTCTTGCTGTTGAGGATAGATTGCATCGGCACAATGCGCGGATTGGCATTCGGAACTTCTATACCGATAGTACCTTTACCCGGTATGGGGGCAATGATACGGATACCCAATGCAGACAAACTCAGTGCTATGTCATCTTCCAGATTACGGATTTTAGAGATACGCACGCCTTCTGCCGGAGTGATTTCATACAATGTAATAGTAGGTCCCACACTGGCTTTGATAGAACTTATTTCAATGCCAAAACTGCGCAATACTTTGATAATGCGATCCTTGTTGGCATTCTGTTCTTCCATGTCGATATTAGGTCCATTATCTTCATATTGATTCAGCAGATCGAGAGTGGGAAACTTATAGTTTTCCAGATCGAGGCGCGGATTATAAGGCTGCAAGGCAGGACCTTTATATTCTGCATCCTCTTCTGATGTATCATCGGATACGGTAAAGTCAGGTTCGTCATTGTCTTCCTCTTCTTCATTTGCCTCTGTAGGCATAGGGCGTTGAGGCTCACTCGTCTGTTTTTCCTCAAAAGGGAATGGAGTGTTGGATACTTCTTCCTCTTTGCTGCCGACTTCCACTTTCATGGGTTGTTCCAATTCAAAGTCTACCACGGCAGGTTGTGGATTGGAGTATTCTTTCTTTTCTTCCCTTTTAGGTTTGATACTGGTATCATTGTTCTCATTGTCGGTTGCTGTGGCGGTATCTTTCTTCTTCCTTTTGAAATTGGGATGAAGTGCCTTACGAATCATATTGATAGTCTCACTGCTCAGATAGACAAAGAAGAGAAGGGCTGTTATCAGCAAAAGCAGTCCTAAACCGGGCATACCGATTTGAGAAACCAACCATGCGCTTACATTATACCCGTGCAGCCCTCCGGGGTAGATAAAACTGTCGCTGAACGTTCCGTCGAAAATAAATCCCAGTGTAATGGAGAACCAAACGAGCAGGATAGAACAGGACATAAACCATTTCCACACACGGAACTGGTAAGCTTTTATCATTTTCATTCCTGCAACAGCGAGGAAAAGAATGATAAAACAGGCGGCAATTCCAAAACATTCGTTGATGAGAAACTCTGCCAGTTGTGCACCGCGTGCTCCGGCATAGTTCTTTACATGATTGGTGGTTTGCATCAGTTCGCCCGGTTGTTGGTTGTCCAATATGCTTTGGTCTGCCGCTCCTGTGAAGAAGAAGGAAATAAAGGCCAGCAATAAGTAAACGGAAAATATCACACTGATGAGTCCTATAACAAAATGTGTCGTCTCACTCTTGAAAAATGTAGTAAACCGATTTTTCGAAATCTTTTTAGGTTCGGTCTCTTTATCTGTTTTTTTCTTAGCCATATTTATTAATGCAATTTATTATTTCGCAAATGTACATGAAAATCATTAATTATTGGCTTAATTAATCTCTTTTTTCTTACCTTTGCGATTCAATTTTAATGTTATGGAAAAGTATAGTCAGGTGATATTTGACAAAAATACAGTGGAGTTTGTGACGGTAGCTGCCGAATATTGCGGCTTTTTGGAAAGAACACGTGATGCCAAGCGGGGCATATTTGTAGACACCGCCCTCAAGATTCTTCCGTTGCTTTATTTAAAAGCATCCATGATACCTCCTTGCGAACGAATAGGGGAGTTTGACCCCGAAGCATTCGTAACAGAAGAAGATTATGAACTGATACGTATGGCTGTAGCTGAAGTGTTGGGCTCTAAAGATGACTATCTGGAAGTCTTTTTGCCTGATATGGCATATAGTGATACACCTATAAAAAAATGTATTTCCGAAGATTTGGCTGATATTTATCAGGACTTGAAAGATTTTATCAGTGTATTTCAATTGGGACTGAATGAGACGATGAATGATTCACTAGTGATCTGTAAAGAGCATTTTGAAGAATTTTGGGGACAACGTTTGGTGAATACTATGCGTGCCTTACACGATGTGAAATATAATTCTACCGAAGAAGACGTAATGGATGAAGGCTATTCGGAAATGGAAGATGAGAACCGATTATTATGAAGCTAATAAAAAAAAGTATAAGTAAAGCAGAAATAGCTGCAATGCCCAAAGTGCTTTTCCCGGGACGTATATTCGTAGTTTATACCGAAAGTGATGCCGAAAAAGCAGTGGCCTATCTTAAAGACCAGCGTATAGTGGGGGTGGATACGGAAACTCGTCCCTCATTCAAACGGGGAACCACCCACAAGGTGGCATTATTGCAAATTTCTACTCAGGACACTTGTTTTCTGTTCAGGCTTAACCGTATTGGCATGCCTGATTCGTTGCAGGAGTTTCTGATGAGTGATACCCTCAAGATAGGTCTGTCACTGAAAGATGATTTCAACTCATTGCGTAAACGCCAGGATATGCATCCTGATCGTGGAAATTGGATAGAATTGCAAGAATATGTAGGTAAGTTCGGTATTGAGGACAGGAGCTTGCAAAAGATATATGCTAATCTTTTCGGTGAGAAGATTTCAAAAAATCAGCGTCTCTCCAATTGGGAAGCTGATGTGCTGAGTGAAGGGCAGAAACTATATGCCGCTACTGATGCATGGGCTTGTGTGGAAATTTACAACTGCCTGTCCGAATTGGAAAGCACGGGCAATTATGAGATAATACAAAATGAACCAATAGAATCAACAGTAACTATCGATGGCTTATAAAAAAGTATACCTGAAACCGGGTAAAGAAGAATCGTTGAAACGTTTTCACCCTTGGGTGTTTTCGGGGGCTATCCATCACATAGAGGGAGAACCCGAAGAAGGCGAAATCGTAGATGTATATACATCAAAGAAAGAATTTATTGCTTGCGGACATTTCCAAATCGGAAGTATTGCCGTGCGTGTGCTTACCTTTAGACAGAAGGAAATTGACCATGATTTTTGGAAACATCGTTTGGAAGTAGCATATGATTTGCGCCGGAGCTTGGGATTGGCAGGTAATCCAATCAATAATACTTATCGTCTGGTACATGGAGAAGGAGATAATTTGCCGGGACTTATTATAGATGTATATGACCATACGGCAGTAATGCAGGCACACTCTGCAGGTATGCACGTTTACCGCATGGAAATAGCCGAAGCTTTGTCGGAAGTGATGGGAGATGTTGTTAAGAATATTTATTATAAGTCGGAAACCACTTTACCGTTTAAAGCGGATTTGGAACCTGAAAATGGTTTTATTAAAGGAGGAAGTCCCGAGAATATTGCTATGGAATATGGCTTGAAGTTTCATGTGGATTGGTTAAAAGGACAGAAGACAGGTTTCTTTGTCGATCAACGTGAGAATCGTCATTTGTTGGAACGTTACTCCAAAGGTCGTAATGTGCTGAATATGTTTTGTTACACCGGAGGGTTTTCTTTTTATGCCATGCGCGGAGGTGCAAACCTGGTACATTCGGTAGACAGTTCTGCCAAAGCCATCGATTTGACAAATATGAATGTAGAGCTTAATTTTCCCGGTGATTCTCGTCATCAGGCTTATGCTGAAGATGCTTTCAAGTACTTGGATCGTATGGGGGATCAGTATGACTTGATTATCCTTGATCCACCGGCTTTTGCTAAGCATAAAGATGCGCTTCGAAATGCTTTGCGCGGATATACCAAGCTGAATGCTAAAGCATTTGAGAAAATTAAACCGGGAGGAATTTTGTTTACTTTCTCTTGTTCGCAGGTAGTGGATAAAATGAATTTCCGTAATGCTGTGTTTACTGCTGCTGCTCAAAGCGGACGTAGTGTGCGTATTTTGCATCAACTTACACAACCGGGTGACCATCCTGTTAATATTTACCACCCTGAAGGTGAATACCTGAAAGGGTTGGTACTGTATGTCGAATAATGTATTGTCTGTATTCGGGTGTAGGTTTTATACCCGAATACAGTTATAAGTATATATAGCTACTGCTTATGACTGAAGTTAGCTTAAGATATAAAAATTGTTAAATAAAAGAGGAAAGTTGTTCGTTTATTATGTTTGATAACATAAAACCTATACCTTTGCACTGTGTTTTTCATGGTATTAGATTTAAGGTTAATGAAGATTGGGTGTCTGGGATAGATACCCTTCTTTTTTATATCCCTTTTTCTTATATGAATATGCTTAACTATAGCTGCGATTAATGAATTCCCACTGATTCCGGATCAAGTCAAAAAGTGTGTGGGCATAATGTTTTGAAAAAAAACGGGTCACTTATTATTCTTGGGGATTTTAATATCATATCACAAGCAAAGGGAAGAATAAGCCGTTTCCCCGGGTCAGCCAAGTTCTTTTAAACGGAAGATTATTACAGTCTGCGGCAATGGACTGTACAGTCCACTGTAGCAGACTGTACGGTCCACTGCAATGAATCATACAGTCCACTGCCGGAGACTGTAGTAATCCGACGGACAAACAGGCATAACCGAAAGGACGAAAACGCTTGGTCCGGCTAATGAAACGGCTTAGGAAACTCGAAAATGCATGCAGGAGTTGAAAACCGGAGCAGACAACATCAGGACAGGTATTTGATTGATATGTTAAATCCCCAAGAATAATGACTGAACTCTTATCATCCACAGGGTTTTCGGACTGTTCCCGGTTCTCTACTGTCCCATTATTTTCAAGAAATGAAATATTATCGTTTTTATTTTTGTAAACCTGATTTTAATGTTTATCTTTGTCATGTCGTTCAGTGTGAACATTGTTTCTTGGAACGATAAAAGCGAATGCATTAAGACCTCATTTTTGTCAAGACTTGGGAGATTGTTTCCATGAATAATAGATGGATGCCCTTGTTTGATGTGGTGTGTGTCTTAAAACTTATGTGAATGCCTGTTCTGGTTTTTAGATAATGGTATTGTGCAATTTGATATATTGATATGTTAATGATATGACGAGCCGAACGTAATGTTCGGAAAAGGACGAAAACAAGTCAGATTGAATGATGCTGTGAAGCATCATTCAATCGCAACTCCAATTTTACCGTGCTCGAATTCCTTATTAATAAGAGGATGGTTCTCACACGGAATCCCCCATGAACAGAAGGTTTCATACTTGTTATGTGTGAAAAAAGATTATATCAGCCAAACTGACGGACAAAATTCTGGCTCAGCGGAAATATCTGGTTGGTAAGTTTTAAAATTAGCTATCTTTGCTTACCTTTGTTTTATGAAAC
>OWJK01000191.1_pt1 | contig 44201 bp, 43 predicted proteins | sample 1732911 | NCBI WGS metagenome assembly OWJK01 (sample SAMN05065767, study PRJEB22554) | human gut metagenome | biome: ENVO:2100002; feature: ENVO:00000062; material: ENVO:00002003 | host: Homo sapiens | place: USA
AGACAGGTGATAATGTATCCACTTGACGACACGAGAATACACCCGAAACAGAGATTTGTCAATCCCTTTTTTCGAGTTTTGTCGCATTGCACGGATTATGTACCAATTTTTGTGCACGCCAGACAAACAGTAGGATACAAGAAAATCTCCCTCCGCCGCCTTCTGCAAAAAACGTGCGATCTCCATCTGCTTTGGAGATCGCACGTTTTTTCCTTCTTTTATTCCAGCCGCTTTTTGAAATACCCCTCGGCACAGTAAATGGCACCACAGGGATTATGCGCCAGAACGCGATCCTTGGCCACCAGCGTTGTGACCATGGCGTCCGAATACTTATAAAACATCGAGTCGTGTCCCACACAAAGTCCGACCTCAATGTTGAAATCGGTGTGCTGTTCGTTCAGAAGCTTTGCCTGTGCGATGGGGTTGCACATGGCCTCAAATTCGCCGGGGTGGATCTTGACCTCTTCCGGGATGCCCACTTCTTCTTTGGAGATGCCGCCGGTCTTGCAGATGACCGACACCACCTCAAACCCCTGCGCACGGAGCAGGTCGGCCACGATGCGGGCTTCCTTCCGCAGACCTTTGCAGAATGCAAGACCCAGCTTGTGGTAGCCCATCCGCTTGCAGAACTCCACCGTCTCCTTCAGGCGGGGCCATTGACAGTAGCCCAGCCCCTCAATGGCCGAACAGTTGACGTAGAAATCGTGATTCTCGGGCAGATCATAGCCGGCGCGGGCGGCCTCCATCACCGAAGCATTCCGCATAGGGCAGTTTTTGGGCATCTTTTCCGGCTCGTTGTTGGCGCAGGCCAGAACCGTACAGTTCGCACAGGTATACACTGTCTTTTCCTCCCTGATCTTATAAATAATAGGTCAGCGCATCGTCCATGCTGCGCAGGATGTGCTTTTCCATTTCAGCCCGTGCGGCCATCGCATCCCGTGCTTCCAGCGCTGCATAGATCTTTTTATGCTCGCTCTGGGAGTTGAGGGCATAGTCCAACTCGCTCATCTCCACGCCAATGGACAGGCCGTTCCACAGTTCCGAGAGAAGATTGCGCATTTTTTCATTGCCGGAAGCTTCCCAGATCTCAAAATGGAAGGACTGGTTGTAGTCAGTATAATTTCCGGCCTGCTGATGAGAAAGAGCCTCCTCAGCAGTATCCACGCAGTTTTTGATCTTGGACAGGTCGGCATTGTTCTGGCAGCAGAGCATACAGGCGGTGCCTTCCAGCGCAGCGCGCAGCTGGTAGTGCTCCCGAATCGTTTTTTCCGTTACGCCCAGCACAATGGCGCACTTGTTCTGCTTGACTTCCAGCAGACCGTCACGGGCAAGGATCTGAAAGGCCTCCCGCACCGGCGTGACCGACACGCCGAGTTCCTGTGCGGTGTTTTCCAGCGTGAGTTCTGCACCCTCCGGGATGCTTTTTGAGATAATGGCTTTCCGCAAAGCGGAAGCTACCCGCTCGCGGGCAGGCAGCAGCTTAATGGGTTTCAGTCCCAGCATATTGACTCCTTATCGTTAAAATCAGATGCAGCAGTTCTTCTTCATAGGTGTTCCATGCATCCAGCACATCAGGGGAGCCCTGACGGTCCAGCATCAGCAGGCGGGCAAGCCGGTCGTTCACCGGCGTAGGACGTGCGCTCACGGCAAAGGCAATGTAGGTCTCCTGGATGCTTTCCAGCAGCTTGCGATGCAGCGGATATGGCAGGACGGTCCGCAGGGTACGGTGCTGCAGCATCTCGCCGCCTGCCAACATCGCATCCTGCGGCAGCGCACGCATAGCCTGCCGTTCCAACTGAGCCCCCAATGCCAGAATTTGGCGCAGTGTCTCTTCGGTCAAATCTGCCGTTTTTATACGATTGTTGGGCAGGCGGATGATAAGACCCTGATATTCAAGGATCATCAAGGCCTCCCGCACCGGCATCCGAGAGACACCGAGACTCTCTGCCAGTTCGTTCTGGGTCATTTCAGTGCCCGCCGGGATCTGCCCAGATAAAATGGCCTGCTGCAGGGCTTCCACCACACCGCCGTTTTTCTTCTGGATGCCGATATATTCCATAGAGTCCTCCGTGTAAATGTCTTTTTTATATTGTATCCAATTTTACAATAAAAAGCAAGACTTCCTTTATGACAAACAAAAATACCCGGCAGATTCTTTATGAAAAATCTGCCGGATATAGACCGGATGCCCTTGGGGCGTTCCATTCTGAAAAATTGCAGGGCAAATGCAAGCTGTGTTAACTGTTATGTAACCTTGTCAATCAATCTTCCATTCTTCCATGGTCACAGCCAAGTGACAGGTAGTGCTCAATCTCCCCACCCAGCACAAGCTGGGCATACTCCAAGGGCTTGTTGTAGAGCAGCCAGTCCAGCTCTGCCCGCTGTGCCGGGGTGTTGCCGTATTCGTCCTCCACGGCGATGCAGTCGATGGCAAGGGTAGTGCCACCCTTAAACCGGGCTTCCACCCGGTTGGTGTCCATGTTGTAGCGGCAGGAAAGCAGTTTGTTCATAAGGAAACCTCTTTCTATATTAAGGTAGTGTCTATTCGATTGTCCAAATCCCTGCCATGAATCGTAGTTGTTGATGTACATTTGATGCTTAGTCTGAACAGGCAAGATTGTAGCTGCTGTGTCGGGCTTGAACCCGGCCGTTTTTCCGGCTTTGCATAAAAACTCAATGCCTGTTTAAGGGGCTGATTTTGGCTCTGCACATTTTTGCACACTTTTTGCACACCTGAACGGCTGGATAACGGATGCAAGAGGAAATAACGGGTGCAAAGGATGCAGCAGATGCAAAACGCAAATTTACGATAAATCGATAAAAACAACGAATCTGCGCAATTCTGAAAATTGACGATTGTTGCACGTTGGTTTCTCTTAATCAGTGGGCCTAGGGTTCGAGTCCCTGGAGGTGCACCACAACAACAAAATCCGAACTTTTTTCCAATAGGAGAAGGGTTCGGATTTTTTGTATTCTATGGGAGAAAAATTTCCATTGATTGTACCGGGGTTGAGGATGCACTGGATGTGACCATGGCGCAGCAGACGGAACTGGACTACCTTATCTACAATGACCCACTGGACTATGCGGATTTGATTCTGAACGGCGACCCGAAGGAATATTTGAAGAATGTGGCTTGGAGCCATGGGTTAGAGGATTAAAAAGTAATGGTCTGTCGAACAAAAATATTCGGCAGACAATTTTTTTCATAGATTTAGAAGTACTGTCAGTTCCAACCATACAAAAACGTTGGGTTCAACAGGTGAATCTTTGCACCGGAAAAATCAAGGATCCTCTCATCGCGCATCCGGCACAGCTCACGGGAAAGAGCACTGCGGTCCACACAGAGGAAATCTGCCAGTTCTGTCCGGGTGTAGGGCAGACTGTAACAGCCTTTTTCATCGGGTGTCAAGGTTTGAAGATAAATCTTCAGACGATCTCGAAGCCGTTTTTGTGCTAAAATACGCACTTTGGTGTTAAAAAAGAGAAGCTGCTGCGCCATATCCTGCATAAGATTTGCTGTGACTTGCATCCGGCAGGGACAGGTCAGCGTCTTCTGTGACATCAATGCGCTGAAATCCAGCTGCATTACGGTACAGCCCGAACTGGCACGCAGACAGACCGGACTTGCCGTCCAGCCAGTACAGGCCAGTTCTGCACCAAATACTTCTCCGGGACAAAAACGGCAGATGCTGATTTGATTGCCATTTTCATCATAAAAAAATTCTTCCATCGTGCCATCCAGCAGAACACCCGTATTGTGGCTCTGCTCACCCAGCTCGACGATGTGCGCACCACGAGGATATTCACGGACAGTCGCATTCAAGCAACGAAGGACTTCCCTATATTTTCGTGGCTGGATGCCGTTGAACATGCCGCATTGCTGTAAAATTGAATAATATTGCTCCATCTTAAAATTTACTTTGCCGTTGCCATAACAACGGACACTCCGAGGTAGTTGTGTTAAACTCTTGGTTAGAGATGTCTAATTAAAAGGCATCATTATTATACGGTATAAAGTTTGAAATGTCAAACCCTATAACGTTCAGGGTTGATATCGAAGGAGTGACACAATGCTTTCGTTGGGAATAGATATCGGTACATCAACGGTCAAGTTGGTGCTGCTGAAAGATAAAGAAATTGAAAAGCAGTGGATGGCGGTGCATCACGGCAACCCTTTTGTCTGCCTGAAAAAGGGTCTTTCCACGTTGGAACTGGCGATGGATACTCCGTTTTCACTCTGTGTGACCGGAAGCAACACGGAGGCTCTGCTGGAGCAAGATTCAGCCATTCCCTCTTTAGGCGATATCCCAGCTATCGTCGAAGGTGTGCGCTGGATCATTCCGCAGGTGGGTTCGGTCATTGAAATTGGCAGTCAGGGCGCGCGATTCATCACGGACTTGCAGAGCCGCGCACCTCAGTTTTCAGTCAACGAACACTGCGCGGGCGGTACAGGTTCATTCTTTGAAGATCAGATGTCCCGTGTGGGCTGCAAGCTGGAGGATTACTCTTCTCTGGTAAAGCAGGCACAGAGTGTTCCGCGCCTTTCTGGCCGGTGTGCGGTCTTTGCCAAAACAGATATCATCCACCGCCAGCAGGAAGGAGTTTCCACACCGGATATCCTGCTAGGATTGTGTTATGCCATGATCCGGAACTATAAGGCGACCATCGTGCGGCGGCTTCCCGTCTGCAAGCCAGTAGTGTTCTGTGGCGGCGTGACCTGTAACACCGGCGTCATCCGGGCTGTTCGGGAAGTGTTCGGCCTGACCGAAGAAGAACTCATCATTCCGGAGTTTGTCCGATATGAAGCGGCTCTTGGTGCTGCACTCAAAGCATCCGGCTCGTTCACGTTACGTCAACTGAATGATTCTCTGGAACCCTGCAAAAAGGAAATTCTGGCGAAAATCACTCTACACTATCCGGAGGTGGAGCGTGAGGCGGTCTGGGAGCAGGTGCAGCTGAGATACGCAGAGCTTCTTTCCAAGTGGCGCACCGACCTCGGCGGTAAAAAGAATTTTCACAACGGCGTAGGCGGCACCTACGACTGCATCGCCATCATGTGCTTTTACGATGCGTGCCGGGATGTGGTCACATTCCGCGAAATGGAAGAGATCGAAGAAAATCTGATCCTGCCGTCCTTCCGGAAGCTGCGCTTCGTTGACATCAACAAGCCATTCTGGAAAAAGCTGATGTATCGGGCATTCAGCACTGCCCAAAAGCACTGTGACACGTGGCATGATTACGAGATGGATGTTGCGCCTTACGAAAACAGCAAGCCCATCTATTATGAATTTACGGCGTGTCCGGCGGCGGAATTTGCCAAGCGGTTCGGATTTGCGGACATTATGCCCGCCCTGTGCAATGTGGACTATGCGTCCATGGAACTGCTCCATGCCAAGCTCGTGCGGAAGACCACCTGCGTGGACGGCTGCCGATGCGACTATACCATCTGCGGCGATAAGGATCCATACGTAAAGGAACATCCAGAATACCGGGATGAAAACGGATACAGGAGGAATAAGGAATGCTCTTACAGGTGATTCTGGAAGGTCTTGGGCTGGGGGCTTTGCTGGTTCTTGTCTGTGCTGTGGGCATCCGCAAAGGGGCTGTTGGGATGGTGCATCTTTACAGCCCGGCGGTGCAGCAGCGGTGCGTAAAACTGGGGCTTACAAGCCCGGAACGCATCCGACGCAACAGCCGGCTGTTCAAAGCAGTCTGCATTCCCGGCTATATCGGCTATGTGCTGGTCTGTGTCTATGGGATAAACGGTGCAAAGGGCTTTGTTCAGGGTTTCTGGCAGTTACTCGTCATCTTGTCCGTTATGAATCTCATGGACCGCCTGTTGGTTGACAGCTATTGGGTGGGGCACACGAACGCATGGACGATCCCCGGAACGGAGGATCTGAAGCCCTACATTACTGCAAAAGACAAGCAGAAAAAGTGGCTGTTCGGTACGGTAGGTATGGCAGCCATAGCGATGGTGCTGGCGGCAATAATGACTGTTTTTACTCACTGAGGGAGGAACCTATGAAATACAAAATCGAGAAAAACACCGTGCAGGAGACGCTGATCCTCCCGCTGTATTCCCGGAAGCTGTGTACCGAGCTGTATCCGAACCTTTACCAAGACGAAACAGCGGTGCGTCTGATCGACCAGATCGACTACGATTTTTCAGAGGCAGAGGAAAACTCCCGCAGCCTGATGCAGCGGTTCGGTGCACTGGAGGTCGCCATGCGGCAGAATGACCTTGCCTTTGAGGTGCAGGCATACCTGAAAAATCACCCTTGTGCGGCGGTAGTCAACCTGGGTTGCGGGCTGGATAACACCGGCAGAGCCTGCGACAACGGCAGATGCAAGATATACAATCTGGACTTCCCGGATGTGATTGCCTTGCGGCAGCAGCTTCTGACCGCCGGGGAGCGGGAGCAAAACATCCCCTGCGACCTGAAAGACCCCGCATGGTTTGACAAGATCGATGCCTCCGGCGGGGCGGTGTTCTTTGCCTCCGGGGTGTTCTATTACTTCCTGACGGAGCAAGTTCGGGAACTGGTGCAGGGGATGACGGATGCTTTCCCCGGCGGGGTACTGGTCTTTGATGCCGCCAACCGTACGGCGGTGAAGATGATCGCCAAAACGTGGCTCAGGACGGCGAAAATCAAGGATGTGGGAGCATATTTCGCGGTTTCGGATGCGAAAAGCGAGCTTTCCCCATGGGACAGCCGTTTGCAAGTGTCCAGCCGGGGCTATATGATGGGCTACAACGACCTGAAAGACCCTTCCGTCAGCGGCTTTTTCCGATTTCTCGCCAAGGTCGGGGACAACGGGATGAAAATGCAGATCGTGAAGATCGGATTTGGAGACAGACAATGAAATATGCCGGAATGCCCTTTGGAATGTGGGTGCTGTTTTCAGGCTCCTTTCAAAAGCAGCTGACCGCAACCCCTACTCGTGGAACATGGGATTTTACGAATACCCGGATGGCAGCGGCTACGAGGGACGCTTTACCAAGTGCGGCAGCTGTGTCCAGACCGCCGGAATATGCCAGCACGACCTTTTTGACTTCAGACATAGGAACTGCCTTCGTTCAAACCAACTTATATATTTTTCGATTTCCCTCGTGCAATTTCATGATTGCAGTGTCCATTATCCGGGCACTTGGAAAATGTGTAAAAAAGTGTTCTGCATATAGCAGCAATATGAAAGCAGTATTTCACAGCGGGGCATTATGAATCTATAATAGGTAGCTGGAAATAAACAGAAAGAGGGTCTTTTTGATGGCAACGATATTTCCAAGAGAAGAAAAGGCAGAGGCACTGTTCGGGGAGATCCTGAAAAATCCAGAAGCCTGCCACCGCCTGATGGATACCTTCAACGACTCGCTGGACATGGCAGACGTATTGGATGCGCCGGCCGTGAGTGCACAGCAGTTTGCCGCAGCGCTGTTCAATGCCTACGAGAACAAGGATCTGTCTGCCTTTCTGATGGCGATCTGCCAGCACAGTATGTTTGACCTGCTACGGAACGCTGCCCTGATCCCGTTCAAATTCAACGCCGATGGTCAGCCGAACCCGGTGATCCTGACGGATGATGCCGGCGTTCTTTTGCCGAACAACAAAGTTGCCGTGAGCAGCAAAGTATACGACCGGTTCATCCGGGTGTTCCAGAAGCAGGAAAAGGTAAAAATGTACCTTGCCAGCGGCTACTGCAAGTATCACGGCTACGACGAAGGCTCGATGGATGTGGTGGAGTACCACTACAACCAGCATTTGGGGCTGCTGCTGATCTACGAACTGCCGGACACCGTGAAGCAGAAGGTAACGGAAGCGGAGGCCTACTCCACCGTCTGGGATATCCAGATGAAGCTGCAGCACGCACTGCCCCGTTCCGTGGTCTACTATGGACAGGATACGCTCAAGGACGGAGGAACCCGCTACGATGAACTTGGCGTTTTTCTGCCGCTGGAACACTTTGCCGACCGGCTGGAACGCCATGTGGAAACTGCTACCAAGATCGTTTACGGCGAGTAAACGCCCTGTAAACGAACTCCTTTTATAAGTGCATCACAGCAAAACAAAACGCAGCGAACCGTTAAAAGATTCGCTGCGTTTTGCCTTATATGAGAGAATGGAAATGCTGCACATCAGGTGCAATAACGGAAAGTCTTGTCAGTGACAATACGGGCGAAAATCAGCCCTAACGGCAGTGCCACGATGATGAGAATGGCATCTGCAAACCATGTGGCGGAGTCCATCAGAGACAGGATGCCCAGATTATAGATGGCACGGTAGAAATACAGTCCCGGTACCATGATAACGATGGACGGCACGGTGACGGAGATGCGGGGATAACCGGCGGCGCTCTTCAGGCAGGAGGCCAGCAGTCCGGACAGCAGTGCGCCCAGAAACGCTGCAACAGCGGGCGGAAAGCCCGCAAGGCTCACCAGCTCCAGCCGGAACGTGTTCGTTACCGCACCGATAAGGGCGGCGCAGACTGCCAGGTTCCGGGGACTGTTGAACATGAGCGAAAAGCCGAACACACCGCCAAAACTTGCCAGCAGCCGGAACACGATTTCTTCCGGGAGTGTCAGGCTCAGGGCAGGAAACTGCACCGGCTGCAAATGCAGCAGCAGTGCCATGATCCAAGCCGTCATGGTTGCCACCAGAATGATGAGGACGGCGTAGGCCAGACGTTCCAGCCCGGAGCGCATATCCAGCTTGGCAAGGTCGATGCCGCTGGTAATGAACGGAAAGCCCGGAATGATGAAGAGCATGGAGCAGATATACCCCGCCTCGTGCTGCGCCGATACGGCAAACAGCACCTCTGCCAGCTTCAGCAGGATGGCATACACGAGGCTTGCTGAACAGACCGACGCCGTAATGCCCAGAAACAGGGTGAAATGGTGCTTTGTCAGCTTGCACCGTACAAAGTTGCCGATGCCTGCACCGCAGAAGGCACACAGCATTTCCACAATGCCGCCGCCCAGCAGAAAGGTGAAGCAGCTGCAGGCCAGTGCAGCTGCAAAGCCCAGTGCGATGGGCGAATACAAGCCGTGGATGCGCTCGATCTCATCGAGGTGGCTGTGCAGTTCTTCGCCGGTCATAAATTTTCCTTCCCGGTCGAAGTCGTTGACGAAATGCTCCAGTCGGTTCAGTCGGGAGGTATTCACGCCCGTATTTGTCAGACAGAGTGACTGGGTATAACACTGGTCACCGTCAAAGCAGGTGAACTCAATGGACAACAGGCCGATATCCGCTGTTGTTGTGACTCCCAGCTCCCGCGAAAGGGTGTTCATGGAGCTTCGGACACGCCATGCGCCGGTGCCGCATTCCAGCAGCATCAGCCCGGTGCGTCCAATGACGGAGGCTTTTTCCACAAGCCCCGCCTCGGTAATGGGGATGCCCTTGCTGGCCGACGCATAGTCGTGCCAGTAAACTTCCATGTGATTTTTGATGATCTCACTTTGCCGTTGTCCCATACCGGAAAGCCTCCTTTGTGATATGGGAATGTTGCAGCCGTTTCAAGACTGCGGTGCTATTATAAGGGAAATTGCAGGGTGGGTAAAACGTATCTTGGATATGCCGGCAATGTTCGTTTGGTATTTCAAAGAAGAAAATACGTTGCGTTTTTGGCGGCTCTGCGGTAGGATAGAAAAAACACGCCGAAAGGAAACTGCCGTGACCCTTCAATAACTCCGCTATGTCACGGCTGTTGCCGGCGCCGACACCATCAGCCATGCAGTGCAGCAGTTCTATATTTCTCAGCCCAGCCTGACCAATGCTATCCGGGAGCTGGAACAGGAAGTGAGGCTGGCGCTTTCCAAGACGGCAAGCTCTGTGGTGAGCCGGACGCTGCTGGAATATCTGAGATCCACCCGGCAGCAAAAGGATGCACCGCAGATAAAATAAGAGCAAATAGCGGATAACGGTATAAAAGCAGCTCTCCGCTTTGCTGAATGGAGACGTGCAGTTGGAGCAAGATGGTGGTAGCGGCTGCGGAAGCTGCCTCTGTCCTTTTTCGGCAAGCGAGACCTTGCCGACCTGACCAGCACCATCATGGCAGACTGCGAGGTACTGGAAAAGGACTGCTCCCACTTCATCCCCGGTCTGTTCGGCTCCCTCATGAAGGACGGTGCATTCATCGTCAACACTGCCCGCGGCGACCTTGTGGCCAGCGCCGCCCTTGCCAAAGCCCTGTGCAGCGGCAAGATCGCCGGAGCCGGACTGGACACCATTGCGCCGGAACCGGTCACAACGGAAAATCCGCTGCTCAGCCTGCCGCATGATCGCCGCGGCGATCATGGCGGTGCAAAGCGGACAGCGGCCGGAAAATATCGTGAACGGGTTATAATAAAAAGCAAAACAAAAACACCCTTACAGCTGAAATGGAAAAGCTGTGAGGGTGTTTTTGCTTGTACGGCAACCGCACATATGGGAGGTTGTTATTGTCTGCTTTTGGCGGGCGGGTCCGGCTTCATGGCTTCCAGTGCGATGCCCAGCTCCTTCGGCTGAAGAGGGCCGGTGCAGTCCGCGGAAGAGCTTTGCAGCTTTTCCAGCAGGGAAACGGAAGTGAAGCAGTTCAGGCCGCTGCAGTTGATCAGCTGCACGCCCGGTGTGGTAAAAACGGAAAAGACCTCGACCTGAGATGCATTCAGCTGGGGCAGAAGAGACGCAAGAGCTGCCTGCTGCGCGGTCTGATCCGGCAGGGGAGAGTGGATCGCCTTGGTCGTCTTATCCAGCTTCTGTGTCCAGTCGGCGGCTTTTCCGTTATTGGTAAGGGAACCGCCATAACCATAACATTTCAGGCCGATGACACGATGCTGCGTGATGAGCACGAGCGAAAGATTGGTTTTGGGCTTGCCGTCCGAAAGCTGGCCGGGCATGACGATGTACCAGTGATTTTTGCGCACCAGCTTCATCAGAGAGGAAACGAACTGCAGAATGTCCTTCTGGGAGCCGTTGCGGGAAGAGGAAGACACCGCTGCACAAGCAGCTTCTTCCGAGGGCAGCTGCCCCAGAATGTTGCGTCCCTTACCCCACAGGGTCAGATCACCGCTTTTCTTTTTTCGGTACAAAGCCGGCAGGGAAAAAACAACAAGGACGGCCAGAACGATCAGTGTAATTGTATTTTGTGTCATTTGGATACCTCATAAGGGGGATTGAAATAGAGAGCATGGTCGCCCATGTTGGGGCCTTGCATGACCACGTTCACGTTGTTCAGGTGGGTAAAGATCGCATTTTGCAGGCGCTCACGGTCGTTGGCGCGGATCGCTTCCAGAATATCCGTGTGCTGCTCAATGATCGTTTCTTTTGCCTCATGATGGATGGAGAGCAGACGTGCCCGGCGATAATGTACATTCTGCGGACCGGTATGCTCCAGCACGAACTCACGGTGGGCCAGCGAATAGAAGATATGGTGGAAATCTTCATCCAGACGGAACACGGTTGCAATGTCATCCATTGCGCGGGCGGTCCGCTGCTGTTCCACAATGGAGCACAGATAAGGATAGATCGCAGTAAGTGCGCCGGAATCGAACGCTTCCAGACAGACATGGGTTTCCAGAACTTCGCGCAGGTAGCGGGTCTGCTCCACCTGCTGGCGGTCGATCAGGCTGACAAAGCTTCCCCTTTTGGGGAACACATCCACAGCACCATCGGCAGCCAGGCGATGTAGTGCTTCACGCACGGGAACACGGCTGCATTCAAACTCGGCAGCAAGGCGCACCTCGCTGAGCTTTTCGCCGGGGAGCAGATCCAAACTGCAGATCTGGTTCCACAGGCTCAGATAGATCTGGTCGGTAGCGGTGAGCATATCGGCAGGGAGAGAATTTGACATAAATGATGTCCTTTCAAAGAAGGTTAAAGCAGGTTTTGATATCTCTTGAAACTAGTATACTTTAAAATCTAAAAAATAACAATATATAAAATATCAAGATTTCAGGATAAATACTGGTCAAAAAGTGGAAAAAGCTGTAAATGGTAGAAAGAATACAAGATTCCAATGATGTATACTAGATTGCATGAAGAGCTAAATCGCGAGAAATGGACGGAAAGACTGTAGAATGTGCATAAAATAACCATAAAAATTTGTGAAATCAGTAAAATTGTATGAAAAGTATTGTTTTTGAGATGAGGATATGCTATGATGATGGCACAGAAAACTAGTATACAATTTGCGAGAATCGCAAAGATTGAACGGATAAACAAGTATAAAATATGGAGGACTTTACAAAATGGATACCTTGCAAAAAAAGATCCTTTGCCCGTCGATCCTCAATCTTTCCACAGACAACATGCGGGAAGAGATCGAAAAGCTGGATGCAACGGACATGGACATCTACCATGTGGACATCATGGATGGCACATTTGTACCGAACTTCGGCATGTCGGTGCGTGAGCTGGAAATGATCCGCCGCATCACCGACGCGGGCCATCACAAGCTGGTTGACTGCCACATGATGGTCATGAACCCGCACCGCTACATCAAGAGGATCGCAGAAGCCGGTGCCGACATCATCTACATTCATCCTGAATCTGAGCTGATCCCCTCCGCTACGCTGGAGCTGATTCAGCTGGAAGGCAAAAAGACGGGCCTGATCCTGAACCCCTGCACCAGCCTTGAGACGGTGAAGGACATGCTGCCCATCACTGATTACGTCATGATCATGGCTGTGAACCCAGGCTTTGCAGGCCGCGAATTCATGCCTTACACGCGCCAGAAATTCATTGAGCTGGATAACTACCGCAAGGAAAAAGGCCTGAACTACCACCTGATGCTGGATGGCGGTGCTACCCGCGAGGTGATTGCCGACCTGTACCATAACTGCAATGTGGAAGGCTTCGTGCTCGGCAAGCAGGAGCTGTTCTTCCAGCAGGATGATTACGCAACCTGCATCGACCGCATCCGCACTTTCTGATAAGACCGATTTTTGTGCCGGGGAAAGGCACCTAAAATAAAAAGAACGAGAACACACGAATCAAGGAGGAAATTTACCATGAAAAAGATTTCTCGCCGTAGCTTTCTGACCGTTGTTGGCGCAGCAGCTGCTACCGCAGCCTTGACCGCATGCGGCGGTTCCAGCAGCTCCACTGCAGCTTCCACTGCTGCTCCCGCAGCAACCGCAAGCAACGCTTCTGTGGTGCTCAAGTTCGACCTGACCGTTTCTCTGGAGCATCCCTGGGGCCTTGCAGCTACCGAGTTCAAGAACCGCATCGAGGAGAAGTCCGGCGGCAGCATGACCGTTGAGATCTACCCCTCCAGCACCTCCGGTTCCGAGGCGGACTCTCTGGCCGGTATGCTGGTCGGCACCACTTCCATGACCATGTCCGGCGGCTCCTTCAACGGCTACGCACCCAGCGCCACCCTGCTGGAGGCTCCCTGGGCTTACAACTCTGAGGAAGACGTTCAGGCCATGTGCGAGAGCGACATCGGCAAGGGCATCATGCAAGACTTCGAGGATGCAGGCTTCAAGGTGCTGTGGTATCAGCTGCGTGGTCCCCGTGAGCTGACCTCAAATGTGCCCATCAACAAGGCTTCTGATCTGCAGGGCCGCAAGATGCGTATGAGCGGCAATGTTCTGCACAACAGCATGTGGACTGCCGCAGGTGCCATCACCTCTGCCATCGCACTGAGCGAGACCTTCAACGCACTGAGCCAGGGCGTTGTGGAAATGCAGGAAAACCCCTACGATATGATCTACGATAACAGCTTCTACGAAGTGCAGAAGTACGTGAACCAGACCGACCACGTGTACTCCACCATCTTCAACCTGCTCAGCGTGGATATCTGGAACGGCCTGTCCGAGGATCAGCAGAACATCATCACCGAGACCTCCAACGAGATGCAGGATTGGACCAACGAGTACTACTTCGCTCACAAGGACGAGTACCTCGACAAGCTGAAGGAAGCCGGTATGCAGGTGAACGAGGACGTTGACCGCGACGACATCAAGAACGCCATGATGCCCGCCATCGAGGAGTTCCTGAAGAGCCAGCCGGGCGATTTGTGGACCACCTATCAGGCAATCTACGATCTGTCCAACAGCTAAGCAGACCCTTTTAAAAAGTACATTTTCATCTGATCGTTCTCCAATAGTGGCCGCGCCGTTCTTGATGGGCGGCGCGGCTTGATTTGGAAAATACACACCTGAGTACGGAGGAATATCCAGAATGAAGAAAGTTTTGGACGTGCTGGATAGGCTGTTTCACTATCTGGCAGCCATCGGCTTTGGGTGCGTCACAGTCTGCGTGTTGGTGCAGATCCTTGCCCGCTATATTCCGGGAGTCACCGCTCCCTGGACAGACGAGATGACACGCCTGTTTTTCCAGTATACGATCATGATTGCCTGCCCCATGGCCATCAAGTACCATGAGTACGCATCCATCGATGTGATCGCAGCCCAAACACATGGCACCGGCCGTCACATCCTGAACCTTGTTTCGGATGCGGTCATCCTGATCGTGTGCCTCTTTGGCATCCCGCAGGCACGGACCTATTTCCGTGTTGGCACAAAGTCGCTTTCCACCTCTCTGCAGATCAACCTGGGCATCTTCTATGTGGTGCCGCTGGTCATTTTTATCCTGACTGCAATTTACGTAGTGCTGGATGCGATCAATGAAGTAAATCTGATCAGAAAGGGGGACAAAGCACAATGATCGGTGGCATGTTTATTCTGTTTCTGGTCCTGCTGCTGCTAAACGTGCCCATTGCGTTCTCTCTGGGTGCTTCTTCGCTGTTCTACCTGCTGACCTCCAATATGAACGCGGCGGTCCTGGCACAGAAATTCTATGCAGGCATCGACTCGTTCACCCTGCTGTGCATCCCCGGCTTCATGCTGGCTGGTGCTTTGATGAACGGCGGCGGCATCACCCGCCGCATCCTGAACTTCTGCAACGCCTTCCTGGGTCACTTCACTGGCAGCCTTGCGCTGGTGAACATCGTAGCATCCATGGTCTTTGCCGGCATTTCCGGTACGGCCATTGCGGACGTGTGCTCTCTGGGCGGTATGCTGATCCCCGCCATGGTGGAGGACGGCTACGACGACGACTTCTCGGTTGCAGTTACGGCTGCTTCCTCTGTGGTCGGCCCCATCATCCCGCCCAGTGTGCCCATGGTCATTGCCGGTTCCTGCGTGAGCATCTCGGTTGGCAAGATGTTCCAGGCAGGCATCATCCCCGGTGTCCTGCTGGGTCTGGCACTGTGTGTGCCCACCTACATCATCTCGGTCAAGCGCCACTACCCCAAACACGAGCGTTCCAGCTGGAAGAAGCGCTTGGAAGTTACCAAAGGTGCTATCTGGGCGCTGCTGATGCCCGTTATCCTGCTGGGCGGCATCCTTTCCGGTATCTTTACCCCCACCGAAGCTTCCATCGTGACCTGTGTTTACTCCCTGATCGTGGGCGTGTTCGTCTATAAAGAGATCAAGCTCTCGGATGTGCCCCGCATCGTTTACACCAACATGCGCTCCTGCTCTTCCATCATCATCCTGATCGGTCTGGCAAACGTGTTCGCATTCATCCTGACCAACGAGCGCATCCCGCAGAAGGTTGCAACCGCGATCCTGAGCATGACCACGAACCGCATCCTCGTTATCCTGCTGATCAACCTCGTGCTGATCTTTGTGGGCATGTTCATGGAAAGTCTGGCGGCGATCCTGATCACCTTCCCTGTGCTGCTGCCGGTGGCAACGGCTGTTGGCATGAACCCGGTCCACTTTGCTCTGATGGCCATTCTGAACCTGATGATCGGCCTGACCACGCCTCCCGTTGGCATGTGCATCTGCACCGGTGCCCAGATCGGCGGCGTTTCCAGCTGGAAAGCCTTCAAGGCAAATATGCCGTTCCTGATCACCAGCCTGATTGTGCTGATGCTGGTCTCCTTCTGTGAGCCGATCACCCTGTGGATCCCCAGCCTGTTTGCCTGATAACTGTATGATTGATTGGAGGAACTTACAATGAGCCGTACTGTAGTGATTACCGGTGCCGGCGGTGGCCTCGGCAGCATTTTTGCCAAGGAGTTTGCAAAGACCGGATACCGGGTAGCGATTCTTGATTTTAACATTCAGGCAGGCCAGAAGGTGGCCTGCGAGATCGAACAGGCTGGTGGCGATGCCGCAGCATTCCAGGTGGATGTTACGGACAAAGCTTCGCTGGAAAAGGCCCGCGATGCTGTGGTGCAGCACTTTGGCAGCTATGAAGTGCTGATCAACTGTGCAGGCATTCAGGACCCGCTGGCAAAAACCACCTCGGAAGCTTATGCCGCAGGCGACGAAAAGGCAACAGAGGTCGTCAAGGTAGATCCGCAGGCAGCAGATCTGGCCGCAGAAAAGGCCCGCGTTCTGGCTTCGTCCCGTACCCTGTTCAACATCGACAGCGATAAGCTGCTGCGCGTCATGGATGTGAACTGGCTGGGCACTGTGATGGCATGTCAGGTGTTTGCAGTGAACATGGTGGGCCGCGATGGCTGCTCCATCATCAACATTACCTCCATGGCAGCCTACGATGCACTGAGCATGGTGCCTGCATACGCAAGCAGCAAGGCCGCTGTGGATATGTTTACCAAGTGGCTGTCCAACTACCTGTCCAACACGGCAGGCAAGGTGCGTGTGAATGCGGTCGCACCCGGCTACTTCCTCACGCCGCTGAACCATGACATGTATGTGAACCCGGATGGTTCCTACACCCAGCGCTACTGGAACGTGATCCACCGCACCCCGATGGGCCGCCTTGGCGACCCGAAGGAACTGGTGGGTGCACTGCGGTTCTTTGCTGATCCGGAAATGTCTGGTTACATCACAGGCCAGGTCATTGCCGTGGATGGCGGTTTCCTGTCCTGCCCGGGTATCTGAAGCTTTGGAAAGGGGAACATGATTATGAAAGCAATTGTTGTAAATGGCCCTGGTGATATGCAGCTGGTGGAGCGTCCCATGCCTGAGATCAAGGAGCCGAATCAGGTGCTCGTCAAGGTGCACGCTGCCGGCATCTGCGGCTCGGATGTGCATGTCTATCATGGCAGCAACCCGTATGCAAAGTATCCTGTGGTGCTTGGCCACGAGGGTTCCGGTGAGGTGATCGCAGTGGGCGAGGGTGTTACCGACCTGAAGCCCGGCGCAAGTGTTGTGTTTGAACCGATCACCTACTGCGGCAAGTGCTATGCCTGCCGCTGCGGCCACCACAATGTCTGCCGTGAACTGAAGGTTCTGGGCTGCATCGTGGACGGCATTTTTCAGGAATATGTGGTCATGCCGCGCAGCCAGGTGTATGAGTACGATGCTTCCAAGATGACTTATCAGCAGGCTGCTCTGTGCGAGCCGTTCACGATTGGCCTGCAGGCAAACTGGCGCGGCGATGTGCGCCCCGGCGATGTGGTGCTGGTGCACGGCGGCGGCCCCATCGGCCTGATCGTTGCCAACATTGCAAAATCGCGCGGCGCTACCGTGATCGTGTCTGAGCCGAACGAGAGCCGCCTTGCCATGGCAAAGGACTTTGGCGCAGATTACAGCATCAACCCGATGAAGGAAGATCTGGATGCGTTCATCAACAAACTGACCGACGGCGAGGGTGTCAACGTGATCTTTGAGGCCGCAGGCGTTCCCGCACTGCTGGCACATGCAACCAGCCAGCTTTCTCCCGCAGGCCGTCTGGTGGCTATGACCTTTGGCAAGGAGCCGATCCCCGTGAATTTCAAGGAGATCAATGCAAAGGAACTGACCATTCTGGGTACCCGTCATCAGTACCAGAAGTTCCCCGAGGTGGTCAAGATCCTGCCTGACCACCTGAAAGAGGTCGATGAGATCACCACGCATGTGTTCAAGGCAGAGGACTTCCAGAAGGCATTCGATACCCTTGCAGACCGCAACAGCGGCGCTGGCAAGGTGGTGCTGACCTTCGCTTGAGAGCAAGTGCCCTTACATTATAAAAAGATAAACAAAAAGGAGCTGCTGCACAGTGTTTGTGCGGCGGCTCTTTTTTTGCCTGCGGAGGACTTGACAAGAATGATATAAAATGATATGATTTTGATATCACAAAGAAATACTTCCGCACCCTGTGAAGGAGGGAACTGTTATGGAAGAGAAAATTCTGCAGACCAAAAAGAACGGCATGGTCATGCTGCTGCTCACCCTGCTGGGCTATGCTGTTACCGTCCTGCTGTTTTTCTACAGCATCATTCTGCTGGACGAAAGCCTGTTTCCGGGCATCCTGCTCACGATCCTGTCCATCGCATACTGGGTGGCGGGCATCTTCCTGCTCTGCGGCCTGAAGGTGTTAAAGCCCCAGGAAGCACTGGTGCTCACCCTGTTCGGCGATTACATCGGCACCCTGAAGGGACAGGGGTTTTACTGGGTGAACCCCTTCTGCACCGCGGTGAACCCGGCAGCTGGCACCAAACTGAGCCAGAGCGGCGATGTGAACAGCGGCGAAACCGGCATGGCGGCCCTGCTTAAGGCAGGTAACAGCAGTTCCCAGACCGCAGAATCGACCAGCAAGAAGATCTCGCTCAAAATGATGACCCTCAACAACTCCCGCCAGAAGATCAACGATTGTCTGGGCAACCCGGTGGAGATCGGCATTGCGGTCATCTGGCGCGTGACCGATACCGCAAAGGCCGTATTCAATGTGGACAACTACAAGGAGTACCTCTCCCTGCAGTGCGACAGCGCTCTGCGCAATGTGGTGCGCATTTACCCCTATGATGTGGCTCCCAATGTGGATACCACCGGCGACGGCGTAGCCGATGAGGGCAGTCTGCGCGGCTCCTCGGAGGTGGTAGCCGCCCGCATCCGGGACGAGATCCAGAAGAATGTAGCCGAGGCCGGCATCGAGGTAGTGGAAGCCCGCATCACCTATCTGGCCTATGCGCCGGAGATCGCAGCCGTGATGCTGCAGCGCCAGCAGGCAAGCGCCATCATCGATGCCCGCAAGATGATCGTGGACGGTGCTGTGGGCATGGTGGAAATGGCCCTTGAACGCCTGAATGAGAACAAGGTAGTGGAGCTGGACGACGAGCGCAAGGCGGCAATGGTCTCCAACCTGCTGGTGGTGCTGTGCGGCAACCGTGATGCCCAGCCCATCGTGAACAGCGGCAGCCTGTACTGATGGCAGAACCAAAAAAGCAGGTGCCCCTGCGCTTGAACGCGAAGCTCTACGATGCCCTTGCCGCCTGGGCCGAAGATGACTTCCGCTCGGTGAACGGGCAGATCGAATATCTGCTGACGGAGTGCGTGCGGCAGCGCAAAAAGAACGGCAAGTATGTCTCGGACCAGATCGATGTGCCGCCTGAACTGGATATTAAATAAAATACCAATTGGCCCCGGCTGTGCGGATGAACTCTGCATGGCCGGGGTTTGTGTTTATCTGTGGCTCCCTAAAGGCTGAAAATGCGAAATTTCCTGCCGGAAAATAACGAAAATACATTGACAGTTGCACACCTGTGACGATATAATAGACCAAGGAATATCTTTCTGTGGCAATGGAAAGACCTTCCCGCAGAAAACTATATTCCGAAGAAAAGAGGGAAACTTACCCGCTTGAACAGACAAAAACAACATCGTGGTGCCGCTGCTGCGCTGGCTGTGCTGGTGCTGGCAGCTGTACTGCTTTTTGTGGGCGGAAGCTGGCTGGAAAAGCGCAGCCAAAAGCCGGAGACCCGGACGGAGCTGCCGCAGGAGACCGCCGAGACCATGGAAGTGGACGGCGTGACCTACCGCAGGCGCACAGATCTGACCACCATCCTTGTTATGGGCATCGACCATGACAGCGAGGTGGAAGCAGAAGGCTCCTATCAGGGCGGTCAGGCGGATTTTCAGCGGCTCATTGTGATAGACAGCAAAGACAAGACGGTCCGTCAGCTCAAGATCGACCGCGACACCATGGCAGAGGTTACGGTGCTTGGCATGCTGGGCAATCCGGTGGGCACCACTCAGATGCAGATCAGCCTTGCACATGGCTTTGGCGATGGCAAGGAGGAAAGCTGCGGCTATGCCCGTGATGCAGTGTCCCGCCTGCTGCAGGGGGAAAACATTGATTTCTATCTGGCTATGAGTCTGGACGGCATCTCGGTGCTGAACGACCTTGCAGGCGGTGTGACCGTGACGCTGGAGGATGATTTCTCCGCAGCAGACCCGGCCATGACCAAGGGAGCTACCCTGACGCTGCAGGGCGATCAGGCTGAGATTTTTGTGCGCAGGCGCATGGATATTGGCGAAGGCACCAACGAAGCCCGCATGGTGCGGCAGGAGGAGTATCTTGCACAGCTTTCCGCACAGCTGGAAAGCAGGGTGCAGCAGGATCAGCAGTTCACCGCACAGGTGTACGATGCGCTGCAGCCTTATCTGGTCACCGACCTTGCAAAGGGTCAGCTGGTCAATGAGGTGTGGGCCGCAAAGGACGATACTGTGGAACCTGCCATTGCACTGGAGGGCGAGCACAAGGTGGCAGAGGACGGATTCACCGAATTCTATCCGACCGAAGCTTCCATCCAGAAAGCGGTTCTGACGCTGTTCTGGGAGCCTGTTGAAGAATGATGTAAATGTTGAAAAGCATTTGCGATAGAAAGCAGCATCTTGGGGAGTGCGGCTTGAAGTGAAAGGAGATCTTCATTATGAAGAAAGTTATCAGCGCTGTTCTGACCGCTGCTATGGTCGTGGGCATGGGTGTGTCTGTTCTGGCAGCAACGCCCAGCAAGACTGTGGCAGATGAGGTCAAGGCCAGCGGTTCTGCTACCGTCACCGGTGTTCTGGGCATTGTCAGCGATGTGAAGGTCACTGCCAAGGAGGATACCGCTCAGGTCGAGGAAGTCCTGCAGGACATCACTTCTGATGCAGACCTGCAGAAGGCTGCGGGCGCTTCGAAAAAAAAGAAGACGACGATAGATGTTACTGTAACGCAGGCCTTTGAGATGCAGACCTCTAACCTGCTCGACGCTGCAAATGTTAAGCTGACCATTGAGTCCAAGGTCATTGAGGCTGCTTACGAGGACAACGAGCAAGTTACCGTTCTGGTGGCTGTGCCCAAGACGAAGGCAGACGGCACTGTGACCTATACCTACTATACTGTGCCCGGTAAGGTCGTGGATGGCAAGATCGTGGTGAACCTGAAGGGCCGTCAGGTCAAGCTCTATGGCTCCAACTTCGTTCTGGTGGCCGTGAAGACCATTGAGGGCTAAGAACTAGAAATGTTCTGCGGTGCTCCCTGATGAAAAAGGGAACGCCGCATTTTTGGCGTATAGGATTCAGAAAAACAGAGGAAAGGGCGCAATGCCCGGGCCGCATGGGCGGCAGTATTATAAGGAGTGAAATCGTGCAGCAAGATACTTTTGTGAAGGAGCGCACAGCTTTAGCGGTACAGCCGGAACAGGGAGAAGATACCATTGATCTGCTGGAACTGTTCATGGGCCTGCTGGCCCACTGGACGCTCATTGCAGCCACGGCTGTGGTGGGTGCCGTGCTGATGGCGCTTTATACGTTTTTTCTGGTAACGCCGATGTACAAGGCAACGGCTACCATCTATGTGGTCAGCCGCAATGATTCGGTGCTGAACTTCTCCGATCTACAGGTCGGCAGCGAGCTGACCAGCGATTACATCAAGGTCTTTGAAATGTGGGAAGTCCACGAAAAGGTCATCAGCAACCTGGATCTGGATTACACCTACACCGATATGGCCAGTATGCTGTCTGTCACCAACACCAGCGACACCCGTATGCTGGATATCACGGTCACGAACCCGGACCCGGAAGAAGCAGCAGCGATCGCAAACGAGTATGCGGATGTGGGCGCAAAGTACATCTCGGAAAAGATGAAGACGGACGAGCCCACCCTGATGTCTTCTGCGCGTGTGCCGGAGAACCCGTTCAGCCCCAACAAGGCCAAGAACATCCTGCTGGGCTTTGTAGTGGGCTTTGTGCTGGCCTGCGCCGTGGTGGTGCTGCGGACCATGCTGGACGATACCTACAAGTCTGCCGATGATATCCGCAAGTATACCGGCATGGTCGTGCTGGCATCGATCCCGCTGGCCGATGCTGGCGAACAGCCGAAAGAGAAAAGCGAGTTCAAGCGCCGCACCAAGCGGTTTGCCAATGATGTCCGCCGCCGTGTGGGCGGCAGCTCTGGGAGGAAAGCATGAAACAGCTGAAGATCACAAAATTTCCGGCTCTGGATTATGCGGGAAATGAAGCCTTTAATACCCTGAGCACCAACCTCTCCTTTGCAGGTGCGAGTGTCAAAAAGATCATGATCACCAGCTGCCATGCTGCAGAGGGCAAGAGCTATCTGTCCATAAACCTGATGCGCACGCTGGCACAGCGCGGCATCAAGGTGGCGCTGGTGGACGCAGACCTGCGCCGCAGCATGGTCAACAATGACTACGGCCTGAAATATGAGGATGGCCGCAGCGACGGCAAGGGCCTCTCCCATTTTCTGGCCGGCATGGTGGGCATGGATGAGGTCATCTACCAGACCGACATCCCCAACGCGATCATGGTGCCGGTGGGCCGCGATGTGCCCAACCCGCTGGCGCTGCTGACCAACAGCCATTTTGCCGAACTGCTGGATATGCTGGCCAGAATGGCAGATTACGTCATTGTGGACGCACCCCCGGTGGGCGTGGTCATCGATGCGGCGGAGATCGCCAAGGCATGTGACGGCACCCTGATCGCAGTGAACTACAACGATGTGAGCCGTCAGGAGCTGCTGGACGTGAAGCAGCAGATCGAGCAGACCGGCTGCCCCATTCTGGGCACCGTGCTCAATCAGGTGGACTACGACAACTATATGGGCCGCAAGTACTACAAATCCTACTCAAAGTATGGAAAGTACGGTTATTACAGAAAGTATTATAAACGGAGCCACGAAGCGGAAAAGAAATGAGCGGCTTTACGGATTATCATGCGCACTTCGTCTACGGCGTGGACGATGGTGCGCAGACCAGAGAAGAAATGTATGCCATGCTGGATGCAGCGGCAGCAGACGGTGTGCGGCACCTGTTTGCTACCTCGCACAGTACGCCGGGCATGGAACGCTTCCCGCAGGAAATCTACGACCGGCATCTGGCGCTGGCCCGCGCATACTGCACACAAAAAGGCTACGACCTGAAGCTGGAGCACGGCTCTGAGTTGCTGTATACTCCTGCGACGGGATATGCGGCAGTCCAGCGCCAGATGCTGACCTTGGGAGATACCGGCTGGGTGCTGCTGGAATTTGTGCCGAACATAACGGCAAAGGAGCTGGAAACGGCTCTGCAGGAGATCACGGGTGCGGGTTACCGCATTCTGGTGGCCCACATTGAGCGGTATCCCTGCCTTGCGCAGCACGGCCTGCTGGCCCGCCTGCATGAGCAGTACCGGCTGCGCTGCCAGATCAACTGTTCGGCTGTGCTGGACAGCGGCTTCTGGCAGTGGATGCGGCTGGAGCACTGGATCAAGACCGGGCTGGTGGACGCGGTCTCTTCCGATGCACACAACTGCACCTCGCGCCCGACCCGGATGCGGCAGGCGTATGAGCGGCTCTGCACCCGTGTGGGACAAACGACAGCACAAAAACTGACCGGACTGGATGGCACAGAGTATCTTGTATAGTTGCTTTGACTGCCGGAAATGAAAATGGGAAAGACGCCTCTTTCAGCCAGCTGCTTCGTGAGGAAACGGATGGGGAAGGAACGTCCTTTTGTAAAGAAGTGTGGAGCTTCTGGCTTTTTGTGCAAAAAAACTTGCGAATCAAAGGACAAAGTGTTAAACTGAAACAGGGAACATGTATGGTAAACTTGCGGGGGTGTACGAATGAAGATACTGGTCGTCGATGATGGACAGCTTGCAATCAACTAGCTGATCCGCATCCTGTGCCGCGTTGCACCCGACTGTGACTATATCAGCGCCATGACGACCGAGGATGCACTGAGCTGGATGCGTCAGGGGCCGATGGACGCGGCTTTCCTCAACCTGGAAATGCCCGGCATGAACGGGCTTGCTTTGACGCGCATGATCCAGAAGCTGCAGCCGCGCTGCAACATCATTGTGGTAACAGAGCACCCGGAGTATGCGCTGGAAGCGCTGCAGATCTTCGTGAGCGGCTTTTTACTCAAGCCTGCAAACGAGGCAGATGTGCGCAATGTGCTGGAGCATCTGCGCTACCCGCCGGAGAATGCACCTGTCGGCATCAAGATCCAGTGCTTTGGCAATTTTGAGATCTTCGTGGGCGGGCGCGCTTTGGCCTTCAAGCGCAGCAAGAGCAAGGAGCTGCTGGCCTATCTGGTGGATCGCAATGGTGCCACCTGCACCAACGGCGAAATGCTGGCCGTGCTGTGGGAGGATAAGCCCGACACCGCATCGCTGCACAGCCATCTCCGCAATCTGATCTTTGACCTGAGCCATACGCTGGAGGATGCAGGTGTTACCGGCCTGCTCATCCGCGGCCGCAGCACACTGGCGCTGGACACCAGCAAGGTGGATTGTGATTATTACAATTTCCTGCGGGGCAGCCGCTCGGCCACCAATTCCTATCGTGGCGAGTATATGACCCAGTATTCTTGGGCAGAGGTGACCCGTTCAGCGCTGCGCCAGCAGGCAAATGTGCAGAAAACAGCCTCGATCCCCAGTTACTATGTGCCGCCTACCGGCTTTTAAACCAGAAAGAACACCTCAGAAAATCGCTCGATTTTCTGAGGTGTTTTTTTTTGACATGAAAATACCCCAAGAGTACTCAGAGTTTTGTTTTTACTCTGTCTACTCTAGGGGTAGCATATCAAAAGTAAAGGGGCTTTGTGTGCAATTATTTACTGCTGCGCAAAAATTTTGATCTCGTCCTTATCCATAAAGGCGGCACCGGAAAAACCGGAAGCTTCCAGCTGGCCCAACTGTTTGCCCAGCTTCTTGGCCTGCTGCAGAACGGTGACATTGTAGTTGCTGCGCAGGTCTGCAGCCTTGGCAAGAACGGCGGTGAAGTCGGCATCCTTGCCGTACAGCAGGGCGATCTTCTGCTTTGCGCCGGGGATCTGGTAGCCCTGCTCCAGCAGGATGCCACACACCCGCTCGAAGCCGATGGAGAAGCCCACGGCGGGCACCTGAGTGCCCAGGAACTTGCCCACCATGTTGTCGTAGCGGCCGCCGCCGGCCACGGCACCGCTGAACTGCGGGCAGGTGATCTCAAACACCATGCCGGTGTAGTAGCCCTGACCGCGCACCAGACTGGGGCAGTAGGCTACCTGATAGCGGCCTGCAGCCATGGCGTTGGCGGTAGCAAGGACATACTTGAGGTCGTCGGCAATGGCGGGGTCTGCACAGCGGGCAGCCACGGCATCCAGCGTGACTTCGCCTGCGGCAATGAAGTCGGCCAGTGCGTTGATGGCATTTTCCGGCAGCTGCTTTTCGGTCAGCTCAGCCTTCACACCATCGGCACCGATCTTGTCCATCTTATCAAAGGTGATGCAGACGGAATCCAGCGTATCAGCGGAAAAACCAATGCTCTCCAGCATCCCGCGCAGGATGCGGCGGTCATTGATGTTGACGGTGAAGCCGGTGAAGCCGATGTTCAGCAGAGCGCGGGTGGTCACGTCGATCAGCTCAACCTCGGCATTGGGGGAAGAATCGCCCAGAATGTCGATGTCGCACTGTACGAACTCGCGCAGACGGCCCTTCTGCGGGCGCTCGGCGCGGAACACACGGTCGGTCTGGATCACCTTGAAGGGGCTGGGCAGCTTATCCTTGTTGGCGGCATAGTAGCGGCTCAGCGGCAGGGTCAGGTCATAGCGCAGGCCCATATCGGAAAGCTGCTTGGGGTCGCCGGTGTTCAGGGCAGCGGTGAGCTTATCGCCGCGCTTGAGCACTTTGAAGATCAGGTTCAGGTTGTCGCCGCCGTCGGATTTGTCCAGGTTTTCCATATCCTCCAGCATGGGGGTGGAAATGCGCTCGAAGCCGGACGCGCGGTAGGTCTCCAGAATTTTGCCCTGAATGTAATCGCGCAGGGTCTGCTCAGCGGGCAGCAGGTCGCGCATGCCCTTCAATGCCTGTGTTTTCATAAGATGGTTCCTCTCTATATAAATCAATGTAAATACTTTTACCTTATTCATTATAAAGAAATCTGCCGTTTTGTCAATTGAAATGGGCACACTGTAAAGGAAAAACCATTCGGAGGACAGACGATGAAACAGCAATTTGCAGCAAAACATCCGTGGACCATCCTTGCGGCGGGCGCAGCCATTCAGGTGCTCACGGGCATCCCGGCGGCGTGGGGCGTATTCCAGCAGCCGGTCATGGACGAGTACGGCCTGAGCGAGCAGGGGGCAGGCTATGCCTTCGGCATCCTCATTGCGGCGTTCGGCGTGGGGTGCGTCCTCGGCGGCTTTCTGCAGGACAGCCGAGGCCCGCGGTGTGCGGCTCTGTGGGGAACAGCACTGCTGTGCGGCGGATTTTTTGCAGCGGCCATGCTGCCGGGCGGCAGTGCGGGCAGCTTTTTTCTGGCATTCAGCATCCCGGCGGGGCTGGGCACGGCGTTTCTGTACCCATCCATCCAGTCCTGCGCACAGAAGTGGTATGCCGGGCGCAAGGGCCTTGCCACCGGCGTGATCGGCGGGGCGGTGGGCCTTTCCGGTGCGTTCCTCACCGTGTTCGTGCGCACGGCGGTCAGCGGCTTTGGGATCGTGCAGGGCATCCGGGGCGCGTTCTGGGCGCTGGGGGCCGTCACGCTGCCCGTCTGCCTTGCGGGCAGTCTGCTGCTGCAGGACCCGCCGCAGGATGCCGAAAAACAGCAGCAAAACGACAAAAATACCATTGACCTTTCCCCGTGGCAGATGCTGAAAACAAAGCAGTACTGGCTGTGCGCAGGCGCGGTGTGCTTTTCCACCCCGGCGGTGCTTCTGTTCAGCCCCATCATCCTGAAGCTGGGCGTGGAGCGGGGGCTGGACGAGAACGCTGCATTGTGGAGCGTGGTGCTGGGCAGCGTGGGCAGTGCGGCGGGCCGCCTGCTGATGCCCATGCTCAGCGATAAAATTGGCCGCAGGCCCACCGATCTGCTGCTGTTTGCGGTGTCGCTGGGGCTTTCGGCAGGGTTTGCGTTTGCGCAGGGCTGGTGGGTGATCGCCTGTTACGCGGGGCTTACCTTCTGCTATTCCGGCCTTGCAGCAGTGCTGCCCGCCCTTTCCACCGATCTGTTCGGCCTGCCGCACGCAGGGGTGAACTACGGTTTTCTGGCACTGGGGCAGAGCGTGGGCAGTCTGGCCTTTCCGTTTGCAGCAAATCTCTGGGGGTTGGAAGCCGGGCGGCACTGGCTTGCCGTGGGCGGCGCAGCGGCGGGCTTTGCGGCCATGTGGGTACTGAAGCCTGCCGGGCAGACACCGCGCAGGCAGGACACAGGAGCGTGAAATTTGCCCTCTTGACATAGTTGACAAAAACTTGACGAATGAAATGACAAAAGCATCCGAATTGACAGTTAGCGGAAGGCAACTGCAAATAGTTTTGATGTTTTTTACCGGAAATGTATTGCAAAATCCGTCAGCTTTCTCTATAATAAAATCATGCGTGGTAGTACCGGTTAAGGCGCTGAAAGAGAGCGGCGCGCCCGGTCAGATGCAAGCAGCAAAGGGCAGCGGCTGTGCCGGCAGGGCGCGGCGGCGGCTTTGTGCTGCAAAGCAACATTTGTCAAAAGGAGAGTATGATTATGACCTATTCGCAGCAAGTACAGAATATGTGCCCGATCACCAAAGGTCCTAAGCATGGTCCGGCTCCCATCCCCGAAGAGGGCGCATGGGTCAAGGCCTATGAGATCAAGGACATCAGCGGCTACACCCACGGTGTGGGCTGGTGCGCACCTCAGCAGGGTACCTGCAAGCTGTCCCTGAACATCAAGAACGGTGTCATCGAGGAGGCTCTGGTGGAGACCATCGGCTGCTCCGGTATGACCCACTCTGCTGCTATGGCAGGCGAGATCCTGCCCGGCAAGACCATTCTGGAAGCTCTGAACACCGACCTGGTGTGCGATGCCATCAACGTTGCTATGCGCGAGCTGTTCCTGCAGATCGTCTACGGCCGCAGCCAGACCGCTTTCTCTGAGGACGGTCTGCCCATCGGCGCAGGTCTGGATGACTTGGGCAAGGGCCTGCGCTCCATGACCGGTACCATCTTCTCCACCAAGGCAAAGGGCGTCCGTTATCTGGAGCTGACCGAGGGCTACATCAACAAGCTGGCTGTGGATGCCAACGATGAGGTCATCGGCTATCAGTTCGTCAAGCTGGGCAAGATGATGGAGGATATCCGTCACGGCAAGACCCCCAACGAGGCTTATGAGAAGAACGTGGGTACTTACGGCCGCTTCAGCAAGGAGCAGGGTGCTGTGAAGTACATTGACCCGCGTGAGGAATAAGAGAGGAGGAACAACTCATGGCAACTTTTGAATCTATGGATCGCCGCATGCCGAAAATCGAGGCATGCCTGAAGGCTAACGGCCTGGAGTCTCTGGACGCTTGCAACGAGATGCTCCTCGCTAAGGGCATCGACTGCGACAAGATCGTGCGCGGCGTTCAGCCCATCTGCTTTGATAACGCTGTCTGGGCATACACCCTGGGCACCGCTATCGCCGTCAAGCGCGGCCTGACCGATGCTGCCGAGTGCGCTGCTGCCATCGGCGAAGGTCTGGAAGCTTTCACCATCCCCGGCTCTGTCGCTGAGCAGCGTCAGGTCGGTCTGGGTCACGGCAATCTGGGCGCTCGTCTGCTGAGCGAGGACACCACCTGCTTCGCTTTCCTGGCAGGCCACGAGTCCTTTGCGGCTGCTGAGGGTGCTATCGGCATCGCCCGCACTGCAAACAAGGTCCGCAAGACCCCCCTGCGTGTCATCCTGAACGGCCTGGGCAAGGATGCAGCTTACATCATTTCCCGTATCAACGGCTTCACCTATGTTCAGACTGAGTACGACATCCCCACTCAGACCCTGACCGTCGTCAAGGAGATCCCCTTCTCTGAGGGCGAGCGTGCAGCCGTCAAGTGCTACGGTGCAAACGACGTTATGGAAGGCGTTGCCATCATGAAGAAGGAGGACGTTCAGTGCTCCATCACCGGCAACTCCACCAACCCCGTCCGCTTCCAGCATCTGGTTGCCGGCACCTACAAGAAGTGGGCCATCGAGAACGGCAAGAAGTACTTCTCCGTCGCTTCTGGCGGCGGCACGGGCCGTACTCTGCACCCCGATAACGTGGCCGCAGGCCCCGCAAGCTACGGCCTGACCGACTCTCTGGGCCGTGTGCACGGTGATGCTCAGTTCGCTGGCTCTTCCTCCGTGCCCGCACACGTTGAGATGATGGGCCTGATCGGCATGGGCAACAACCCCATGGTCGGCGCTACCGTTGCATGCGCTGTTGCTGCAGCTCAGGCTAACGCCTAAGTCTTTTCTAAGTTTCAGCGAGGGGAAGCTGCTTTCCGAATGAGCAGCTCCCCCTTTTTTGCTGATAGATGTCCGAACACAAGCAACCCGAATATGAGAAGGAAGAAACAATGAAAAAGAATCAGATCCGCAAGAGCGTGGCTGCGCTGGCCATGGCGGTTGTTGTGGGTGTCAGTCTGCTGGGCTACGGCTGCGGCAGCAAGTCCGCTTCCACCGCAGGCGGCGTGTCCGGCGATTTCACCGGCACTGCCAAGGGTATGGGCGGCGACGTTACCGTTACCCTGACGCTGGAAGACGGCAAGATCACCGGCTGCACCGCTGAGGGTAAGGACGAGACCCCTGGCATCGGTACGCTGGCACTGGAGCAGCTGCCCGCTCAGATCGCTGAGACCGGCAGCATCGCCGTGGACGGCGTGTCCACCGCGACCATCACATCCAACGCCATCAAGGAGGCAGCAGCCGCTGCCCTGACCGCCGCCGGCCTGAATGCTGACGACTATAAGATCGAGGTCAAGGCCGACGAGACCAAGGCCGAGGATTCCACCGTTGACGCTGACGTTGTCATCGTGGGTGCAGGCGGCGCAGGCATGACCGCTGCCATCACCGCTGCTGCCGAGGGCAAGAGCGTTGTGATCGTGGAGAGCCAGGCCATGGTGGGCGGCAACTCTGTGCGCGCTACCGGCGGCATGAACGCCGGCAAGACCGTGTATCAGGATGAGAACGAGTTCGGCGAGTCTGCCGGTGTCGAAAAGACCCTGAAGACCGCTGCTGAAAAGTACGCTGACAACGAGACCATCACCGCTCTGGCAAAGACCGTCTCTGAGCAGTGGGCAGAGTACCAGAAGAACCCCACCGGCTACTTCGACTCTGTTGAACTGATGGAGCTGGACACCATGATCGGCGGCAAGGGCATCAACGACCCTGCTCTGGTGGAGACCCTGTGCTCCAACTCTGCTGATGCCATCGATTGGCTGGACGAGCACGGCATTACCCTGCACAGCGTTTCCAGCTTTGGCGGTGCATCCGTCAAGCGCATCCATCGCCCTGTGGACGCAGAGGGCAAGACCGTTTCTGTCGGTTCCTACATGATCCCCCTGCTGGAGGAGAACTGTGAGAAGGCTGGCGTTCAGATCCTGCTGAACACCACCGCCAACGAGATCCTGACCGATGCGAGCGGCGCTGCTGTGGGCATCAAGGCCACCGGTTCTACCGGCGAGACCGTCACTGTGAACGCCAAGGCTGTGGTGCTGACCACCGGCGGCTTCGGCGCAAATCTGGACATGGTTGTCGAGTACAAGCCTGAGCTGAAGGGCTTCATGACCACCAACGCTGCCGGCGCTCAGGGTCAGGGCATTGAGATGGCCACCGCCATCGGCGCTGGCACCGTGGATATGGACCAGATCCAGATCCACCCCACCGTTGAGGCCAACACCGCTGCCCTGATCACCGAGGGTCTGCGCGGCGACGGCGCTGTGCTGATCAACGCCGAGGGCAAGCGCTTCATCGACGAAGTGGGCACCCGTGACGTGGTCTCTGCTGCTGAGATCGCTCAGACCGGCAGCTACAGCTGGCTGGTGGTCGATCAGGCTATGGTCGATGCTTCCAGCGTCATTCAGGGCTACATCAAGAAGGGCTTCACCGTGACCGGCGAGACCTACGAGGAGCTGGGCAAGGCAATGGGCGTTGATGAGGCTGCTTTTGCCGAGACCATGAAGACTTGGAACGGCTATGTTGAGGCCAAGAATGACCCCGACTTTGGCCGCACCAGCTTTGCAAACCCGCTGGATACTGCTCCGTACTATGCAATCAAGGTCACTGCTGGTGTGCACCACACCATGGGCGGCCTGACCATCAACACCAACACCGAAGTCCTCAAGGAGGACGGCACTGTGATCCCTGGCCTGTTTGCAGCAGGTGAGGTCACTGGCGGTGTGCACGGTGCAAACCGTCTGGGCGGCAACGCTGTTGCAGACTTCACCGTGTTTGGCCGCATTGCAGGTAAGGCTGCCAGCGACTACGCTGCATGAGTACCCGCAAAGCACCTGAAAACGCTTCCGGCTCCAAAGGCCTGAAGCCATGGATGAAGAACCTGATCTTTGCTGCAGTGATCCTTGTGCTGGCAGCAGCGCTGTATTTCGGCGTGCGCGCAGCACATAGCAGCAAGGGCAGCGGCCTGCAGGCCACCGTCGATTTTGGCGATGGCATCACCGAGACTCTGCCGCTGGATACAGACCACGATTACCTGTATGATGTGGGCAATTATGTCGTGCATCTGCAGGTAAAGGATGGTGCCATCGCGTTTTTGGACAGTCAGTGCCCGGATCATGTGTGCGAGCAATTCGGCTGGCTGGACAAGGACGGCGCATGGGCTGCATGCGTCCCTGCCGGGGTGTATGTGGTAGTGGAAACTACAGCTGAATAAAGATCGTGCTTCAAAAAAGAGGCAGTACCCTGCAAGAGTGGGGCACTGTCTCTTTTGTTTTGTCTGGAAGGTAAAAGAGGGCACGGTGTGAAAGTTGGGTAAAACTTTGACACAAATGCGTCAAAACAAAATTTAGACGCTTGTGTAATAGACGAAAATGCGATAAACTAACAATAAACTCTTTATCGCGCGCTTTTGCAAAGCCTGCGCCCGATACCGAAACCAGGGCATGCCCTGAAAGATACAGGAGGAAACAGCAAGCATGATCTTTAGAAAGAAGCAGGATGCTGCGGTACAGCAGACGGCTGCGGGTGAGGCAAAGCCCGCAGCGAAGGGCGGCAAAGCAGCAGCCTTTTTCCGCAAGAACTGGAAATGGATGGTGCCGGTGGTGTGCGTGGCCGTGCTGGGCGGATGGTTCATCCTGCGCCCGGACAAGGCACAGAACGCCAATAAGGACATCAACTATGTGCAGGTCTCGCCGTCCAAGCGGGATGTGTCCAACACCCTCAGCGGAACCGGCACTCTGAACCCTGCCAATACGTATAATGTTAAGTCGCTGGTAGCGGGCAAGGTGTTGACCAGCAGCTTTGAGGAAGGGGACATCGTGGAGGAAGGCACCGTGCTGTACACGGTGGACTCCTCCGATGCCACCACCAAGGCGGAGCAGGCGTCCATTGCTCTGCAGCAGGCACAGCGCAGCTACGACAAGACGGCAGACCGCCAGTATGTCCGCGCCGAGGTGGCAGGTGTTGTGAGTGCCCTCAAGGTGGCCAAGGGTGACGAAGTGACCAGCGGTCAGGAAGTGGCGGTCATCCGTGACAGCTCCAAAATGGTGCTGCGGCTGGAGTTCCCGGCAGCAGATGCCGCCACCTTCTCGGTGGGCCAGAGCGCAGAGGTGACGCTGGACGGCACCTTTGAAATGCTGACCGGCACCGTGACCGCTGTGACCGGCACCGATGCCCTGAGCACCGGCAACCTGCTCACCCGCACCGTGACCATTGCTGTGCGCAATGCAGGCGGCCTGACCACTGCGCAGGCAGCAACGGCAACCATCAATGGCGTGAACTGCATTGCCGCCAAGTGCTTTGAGTATCAGGCGGAGCGCACCCTGACTGCCCTTGCCGCCGGTACCGTGACGGCCATCAATGTGCCGGAAGGCGGAGCCGTGAACAAGGACGATATCGTGCTGCAGATCAGCGGCGAGGACCTGACCGAGGCCATCCAGTCTGCCGCCGAGAGCCTGCGCAGCGCCGAGCTGAACATGGACAATCTGCAGGAGGCCATGAACAACTACACCATCACCTCGCCCATCAGCGGCACCATTATTGAAAAGAATGCCAAGGCCGGGGACGCGCTGTCCGCCGGCTCGGACCTGTGCACGATCTTTGACCTGAGCTATCTGGAGATGACCCTGAACGTGGACGAGCTGCAGGTCAGCAGCCTGTCGGTGGGTCAGAGCGTGCAGGTCACGGCGGATGCCGTGCCGGACAAGACCTATACCGGCGTTGTGACCCGTGTTTCCATGAAGGGTACCTCCAACGGCGGCACCACCACCTACCCGGTCAAGGTGCGCATTGATGAGACCGATGGCCTGCGCCCGGGCATGAACGCCAATGCTGAGATCGTGGTGGCACAGGCAAAGAATACCCTTACCGTGCCCAACGCTGCCATCGTACGCGGCGGCTATGTGCTGGTCACGCAGGACTCCCCCAGCGCAGTCAACGCAGACCCGGGCATGATCGCGCCGGACGGCTATGTGTATGTGCCGGTCAAGACCGGCGTCAGCGATGACAACTACACCCAGATCGTCAGCGGGCTGACCGGCAATGACACGGTGGCCTACGACTCTGCCGCAGCAAGTACCGATACGTACTATGACGACGGCGGCTATTACGAGGCGGATGCAGAGGGCACCGAGGGCGAGGAAGGCGCCGATGCTGCGAACAGCATGGTCGATGAAGAAGAACCGGAAAACGGGACCGTACCGGCGGAAGAGCCTGTGGAAGCCGAGGAAAAGCAGGGCTCCGCAGGGGATGACGTGAATCCGTCTCAGGCAGACGGCGTGGTCTATCTGGGCTGACACAGGAGGAATGCATGAGCGCTCTGATCGAGTTTGATGAGGTGTGCAAGTATTACCAGATGGGTGACACCACGGTAAAGGCTGCAGACCACATCACCATGAAAATCGAAAAAGGCGAGTTCGTGGCCATCGTGGGCCAGTCCGGCTCCGGCAAATCCACCTGCATGAACATCATCGGATGTCTGGATGTGCCCACCCACGGCACCTACCGCCTGAACGGAAAAGACGTTGGCCGGATGAGCCGCAACGAGCTGGCATCCGTCCGCAACGAGATGCTGGGTTTCATCTTCCAGCAGTACAACCTTTTGCCAAGGCTCAACCTGATGGAGAACGTGGAGGTGCCGCTGGTGTATGCGGGCATCGGCCGCGCCGAGCGCCACGCCCGGGCCAAAGAGGTGCTGGAGCAGGTGGGTCTGGGCGATAAGCTCAGGAACCGCCCCAACCAGCTTTCCGGCGGCCAGCAGCAGCGTGTTTCCATCGCTCGGGCGCTGGTGCGGAACCCGGCGGTCATTCTGGCCGACGAGCCTACCGGCGCACTGGACAGCCACACCGGCCGCGAAGTGCTGGGAATGCTGCAGCAGATGCACGATGAGGGCCACACCGTGGTGCTCATCACCCACGATAATTCCATTGCGGTGCAGGCAGACCGCATCATCCGTCTGGAGGACGGGCGGGTGGTCTACGATGGCGATGCCCATGCACCGGAAGCCGTGGTGCAGCCCACGCTGCTGCCGGAAACGCCGGATGAGGAGGAGAAAGCATGATTATTGAAACCTTCCGTCAGGCCATCCAGAACGTGTGGAGCAACAAACTGCGCACCTTCCTTACCATGCTGGGCATCATCATCGGTGTTATGGCAGTCATCGTCATCGTGGGCTTGGGCAACGGCATGACCAAAAGCATGCGCGACAGCTTTTCGGCACTGGGTACCAACACCCTTTCGGTGCAGGTGTGGGGCAACGGCTCCCGCACCGTTTCGGTGGAGGAAATGTACAAGCTGCCCACGGAGTACCCGGAGCTGATCCAGTCCATTTCGCCGCAGATCGATTTCAGCGGCAGCGGCACGCTGAAGATCGGCACTACCAGCTACCGCTGGTCCAACATCAGCGGCGTGGACGAGAACTATTCCGCCATGAAAAATTACCAGATCGCGCAGGGACGCGGCCTGCAGTACATGGATATGAAGGATAACAAGCATGTGTGTGTCATCGGCGATTACCTCAACCGTGTGGCCTTTGGCGGCAACGGCCTTGGCCAGACGCTCAAGATCGGTGCCAACAAGTTCCGCATCGTGGGCGTGCTGGCGGCCAAAGTCAGCGATCCGGACATGCAGCAGGGCAGCGATGACGACTGCGTTTACCTGCCCTATACCACGGCCATGCGTCTTTCCAGCCAGAGCACGGTGAACAACTATGCCGCGGTCATGGAGGATGAGGGCCGCGCCAACGAAGCAAAGTCTGCGGTGGAAAGCGAACTGCAGCGCCTGCTTGGCTCGGATAACGGCTACTATGTCTACAGCGCCAGCGAGTGGCTGGAGGAAATGAACAACATGATCAACATGGTCATTGTGATCCTGACCGGCATTGCCAGCATTTCGCTGCTGGTGGGCGGCATTGGCATCATGAACATCATGCTGGTGTCGGTGACCGAGCGCACCCGCGAGATCGGCATTCGCAAGGCACTGGGTGCCAAGGAACGCACCATTCTGTCGCAGTTCGTGGTGGAAGCAGCCACCACCTCGGCCCTCGGCGGCGCACTGGGCATTGCACTGGGCTACATCGTATCCATGGGAGCAAACAAGGTGCTGCCCATGTTCACCAGCGGCACAACGGTCACGGTCAGCCCGTCCTTCAATTCCATCGCAGTGGCCTTTGGCATCTCGGTGGGGATTGGCGTGCTGTTCGGCTACCTGCCCGCAAAGCGCGCAGCGCGGCTCAACCCCATTGAAGCATTGCGCTATGACTGAACTCTTCTCAGCCGGCGTTGCGCCGGACTGCCAAACACCAAGGAAGGGGAATATACCTATGAAAAAACGTCTTTTCGCATGTCTGCTTGCAGCATGCCTGGCTGTATCCGTGCTGGTGCTTCCGGCATCGGCGGCCAGCCTGAACAACTCGGCCATTCAGACGGCCATCACGCTGGGCGCTATGGATACCAGCCAGACCGGCAGTCTGGATGCTGCCGTCACCCGCGGTGCATTTGCCAAGATGCTGGTCTCCTTTTCGGCCTACCGCGAAAGCGCCAGCCAGCAGGGTAATCTGGGCACACTGTATAAGGATGTGCCCGGCAGCTCTCAGTGGGCACCCTATGTGCGCATTGCGGTGCAGCAGGGCTGGATGAACGGCTATACTGATGGTACATTCCGCCCGGATAATACGGTCACGCTGGAAGAAGCCTGCACCGCAGCGCTCAAGCTGCTGGGCTATAAAATGACCGACCTCAACGGCGTGTTCCCGACGGCACAGCTGAACAAGGCGCAGGAACTGGGCCTGCGTAACCAGCTGAACCGCAGCCAGAGCGAGGCCATGAACTATGAGGACTGTGCTTTGCTGTTGTATAACACCCTCACGGCAAACACCGCCTCTGGCAGCGCCTATGGTACCAGCCTGGGCTTTACGGTTTCGAACGGTCAGGTGGACACCTCCACGGTAATGCTCAAGAGCCTGAAGGGACCCTTTGTGGCAGCGGAAGGCACCCAGCTGCCTTTTACGCCGGTGAGCATCTACCGCAACGATAAGGTCTCGGCTTCTGCAGAACTGAACCGTTACGATGTGTATTATTACAGCGAAAGTCTGCAGACTGTATGGATCTACACCCGCAAAGCAGCAGGCCGCATCACTGCCGTTTCGCCCAGCGCCAGCGCACCCACGGCCATTACCGTGGCGGGCACCAGCTATCAGCTGGGCAGCACAGCGGTTGCCTCCAAGGTATCCAGCCTGAACGGCGGCGGTGTGGGCGAAGTGGTCACTCTGTTGCTGGGCATGAACAATGAGGCGGCGGATGTTATTACCGGCGCAGAGGCCGACGAGGTGTTCTACGGCGTGGTGCAGGGCGCAGCCCGCAGCCTTGTGAAAGATAACGGCGCGGATGTGCTGCAGCGCGTGGCTGTCATGTGCACCGATGGTGTTCAGCGCACTGTGAATGTGGACAAAAGCCTGAACTACCCCAAGGGCTGGCTGGTAGAGATCCGCGTAACGCCGGAAGGCGAGTCCGTGAGCGGCATCGAGAACAAGGTCGTTACCGGCAAGGTCAATGCAGAGGCAACGGCACTGGGCAGCTATGCCCTTGCCGACGATGTACAGATTCTGGATACAACTGCGGAGGGTGTGGCTGGGACGGTTCGTCCCAGCCGCCTAGCGGGGACAGACCTGAATCTTCTGAACGTCCGCTACTATACGCTGAATGAGAAGGGCGAGATCGACCGCCTGATCCTGAATGATGTCACCGGCGACCTGTGGACCTACGGCGTGCTGGATGATATCAAGAATGTGGCAGTCAACTACTCGGAACTGCAGACGCTGGCCAAGATCATTTCCACCGGCAAGAGCGACAGCACGGATACGCAGGATAAGATCGTGGACGACCTGAAGGATGTTCTGGTGCCCACCACCAGCGAAGTGCTGTGGGGTGTGATCAACGGCGACATCCTCTCCACTCTGTGGCAGAAGATCACAGCCAACACGGATAGCCTGCTCAGCCTTGGTCTGCGGCAGGTGGGCAGCCTTGTAGGCGAACCGTATGCGTCCATCTTCCGCTATATTGGCGGCGGCGCTACCTATGTGTGCTATGTCAATGGTTCGCAGGTAGCTTTCACCACCAACGTCAAATATCCGGTGCTGGTAGGTGGTGTTGCAGCCCGCAGAGAGACGACCGGCAGCGTGCGGACGATGGTCCAGCTCATGCCCATGAAGATCGATCAGGTGGGTGCAGCGTCGGTCATGAGCAACGGCACCCGCTTTGAGATGGCGGACGACGCACAGGTGTATCTGTGGTACAAGGGTCAGTACTACGCCACCAAGCTGACCGAGGTCAACTCGGAGGGCTACTACCTGACCGGCTGGTACGATAACTTTGGCTGTGCTGCGGGCAAGCGCGTGCGTGTGATCGTGGCCGTCAAAAAGGACTGATGGATTATTACAGCGTCCCGCGCCGCATTCTGCGCGGGGCAAGGCAGTTGGTGTACCCACGCCGCTGCCCGTTTTGTGATCGGGTGCTGGGCAGTGTGCCTGTCTGCCCGGATTGTGCCGCGGAGCTGGAAGAGCTGCGCAGAAAGCCGGGAATGCGGCTGGACGCTTCTCAGCATTATTTAGGGGAACTGACCGGTGCAGCAGCACCGTTCCGGTATGAGGGCTGTGTGCGGCGCGGCATCCTGCATACAAAATACCATGCTGCACCGTGGGCGGCGGTGGAGCTGGGCCTCTGGCTGGCAAAGCTGGCCTTTGGCAGCGAGATGCATATGGCCGGTGCAGAACCGATGCCGGAGCTTGTGGAAGGCATGTCCCTTGGGTACGACTGCATCGTTCCCGTACCGGCATCCGGCAGAACGCGCGGCTACAATGTGCCGCAGCTCATGGCGGTGCCGCTGGCCCGCGCACTGGGGATACCGCTGTACCCGAAAGCACTGGGCCGCACTCGTGCAAAGCGGCATCAGGCGGGCCTGCCCTTTGAGCAGCGCCTTGCCAATGTGGCGGGTGCCTTCCGGGTGACAGACACGGAACTTGTGGAGGGCAGAAAGGTGCTTTTGGTAGACGATGTGATCACTACCGGTGCCACGGCAGCAGCCTGCACACAGGCGCTGCTGGCAGCCGGTGCCGAGAGTGTGTTTGCAATTGCACTTGCCACTGTTGAATTTGAAACGTTTCCCGCAAGGGATCAGCCGCTGCAGGAAAACGAGCCGGAGTTTTGAAAATTTATTTGCAAAAACCTGGCAGAAAAAGCTTGACAAAACACCCTGAATCAAGTATACTAATTGAGCTGTAAGCGATAACCGCTTGCAGATATCCGGGTGTAGCGCAGTTTTGGTAGCGCGCTTGAATGGGGTTCAAGAGGCCGTGAGTTCGATTCTCGCCACTCGGACCATAAATCCAACGATTTCACGTTAGAAATCGTTGGATTTTTTTGTTTATAGGCTGGCCTCATTTGGTTTTGACCACAATTTTGACCACAATGCCAAAGATTTTATCTGGTCTAATTAGTGCTGTTCCGTCCAATTTTCAGGCCGAAAATGCCTCACTGAACAACTGGATCGCACTCTGCCGAATGGATTCCTGAACATGGAGATAATGCTCAGTCATCTCGGTGTCGGCGTGGCCTACGATGCTCTGGATGGTCTGGATATCCACGCCCAACGCCTGCATCTGCGACACATAGGTGTGGCGGCAACTGTGCGGCGTGAGCAAGCGGACATCGCCCGCTTCTTCCAGAGATTTGCGGAACACATCCCGGAAATGGGTGGGATTGCAGGGCAAGCCGGTCTTGGGGCTTTCCCAGATGAACTGGTCGGTGGTATCCCGCAGCTTGATGGCACATGGACGGACATTCAGCGGCACCGGAATATCCCGGATACTGTCTTTGGATTTCGGACTGCCAATGCTGACTGTACCTTTTACGACCTTTACTGCCTGCCGGATGTGAATGACAGAGCCATCTTCTTCAATAAACTGCGGCTCCAAAGCCAGAAGTTCCTGCATTCTCATTCCAGTGCCGAGCAAAAGCCGGATGCTCAAGCCCATGCGGTCATCGGGGAGAACTTTCATTAAGTGGGCGACTTCCGCTGTGGTAAAGGCTTCCTTGCGTTTTGCGGTGCCGGATGCCCGCATCTTTTCAGCAAGCCGGACCGGGTTGCGGCGCACAAGGTCATTGGCTTCTGCCTTTTGAAAGATCTGGTAGAGCATCCCTCGTGCCTTGCTGATGTAAGAATCCGAGCGGCCATCGCGCCGCATCCCTTTCAGGAAGTTTTCAATGTCGATGGGGCGTATGACGGTCAAGGGGCGATGGTAAAATCCCTCTTTGAGCATTTTCAGGCAGTATTTGTAGCTTTCCTGTGTCGTGGGAGCGATATTATCTCTATGACCCTCGAACCATGTATCAGCCCAATCCTCAAAGTACAGAATCGTGTCCAGCTGGACACCGCTGATAAGCGCATCCTGATACTCTTTCAGTTTGAGCTTGACCTCCTTCTGGGTCTTGCCATAGAAGGTCTTGAAGCGCGGCGAACCATCTTTCTGGTAGCCGTCCATCATACGTAATTCCCAGCGACCATCGCTGCGGTGGCGAAGCGTACCCTCGCCGTGTGAACGTTTGCTTGGCATATTGCCTCCTTCCTGATGTCAAGTCGTTTCGGGAATCAGTATAAATAAAGCGACCTCTTGAATCAAGGATGTCAGATCAGCCATTTACGCTGTCCGTGATCCACTGAAGAAAACGGTCTTTGGGTACGACCATCCGCTTACCGATGTGGAGCGTGGGAAAGCCGTCCGAACGGAGCAGGATGTAAGCGTTGGCGCGGGAGATGCCCAGCGCAGCAGCGACATGATCGGCTGTCAGGGTGATGGGAAGCTGCTCATACGAAGTGAACTGAGAGCGCATAGAATACCTCTTTTCTCTATATGTTGTGTTAAGTGAATAAGGGAGCACTATATATTGCACTTTGATATGTAACAAGGGGCATCTGCGGTTTGCGGATGCCCCTTGTGTATATGGGAGGTATGCCTGAAAATATCAGAATTTCATCGGCAGTGCGTCTTTTCTGCACTTGCCATTGTAGGCGGTGTAGATGGGGAAAACGTACTTTTTCCATCCGCGCAGCTTTGCGGGGTCGTCCTGTCCGATGCGGTAAATATCGACCGGGTGGATGTTGCGCAGCGCACGGAGCAGCCGTTCTTCACTGAACTCGCCGTGGTACAGCTCCACAAAGTGCATCATGCCTTTCAGAACAGAGGCCCGGAACGAATCCGGTTTGCCCTCCCATGCTGCCACGATCAGCCGCATCGTTTCACAGTAGAGCGGTTCGCCCATCTGCTTGTAGAGCCGGAAAGCCGTACCAACGCAGCCGATGCGGTAATCGGTCAGCTGCTGGCTGTCATAATTGAGACTCAACCCCACCCGGTTGGTGGCTGCGAGAAACGCCTTGGAAATGGCATCGCCGCCCACCACCTTGGCACGGAGCTTGATGCCTGCCGTCAGCGGCGCAGAGAAGCCGTTCTGCTCGGCAAAGAGCAGGGCTTCCTGCTCCACGGTCATGCCCGTGTACACCTTGCAGAGGATCGGCAGATCCTTGCCGCCGTTGCGGAGGATGCGCCCCTCGATGGTGTGCTGCCCATCCGTTACGATGAACTGACCGTTACGGAAACTGACCTTCGGCTCGTTTGCCACATATTCGTTGAAGTGGGCGGCGATCAGTTCCACACGCTTGCGCTCCACACCACGCTGATACAGTTCGCGGGGATTGCTAACTTCCAGTACATATCTTCCTCCCATCACCTTACGCTATCGGAGTTGCTGCGAATCGAACGCTGGAACAGCAGCCATGTACTGAGAAAGTAGCAGCTCAGCAGCAAAGCGAAAATCCCGACAATGATACCTATTTGCCGCATCAAGGCTCCGCAGCCAATATAAGCTGAGATTTCAGCAGAAACACTTTGAAGAAAATAGCCAATCACAATCATTGCTACAACGATTGCCGCTGTGATCGGCATCCCAAACCAAACACCAAGCTGTTTTAGAACCAAAGTATGCAGGTCCTTCTCTTCCACTCCCATTTTTCGCAGAACCGAAAATCTGTAGTTGTTTTTTTCTGCATTTACTCCTTTTTTCATTTCCGTATTCTTTACCAGTTCGGTAATCATCGTATTGATCTCAGTCATAAATTCACTCGGCTCCATTTCGCCACGTTCGATTTGTAGCAATTTCGCTTCCCAGTCAGCCGTCATATCTGCAGACTGAATCTCTTCGGGCATTACGGTAATGAGGGCTTTTCCCTTATCCGTGGGCAGCAGCACCTTGATTTTCTTGGTGCCCTTGCGTTCCAGAAAGCCCTTCTGCACCAGCTTTTCGATGGTGGCGGCTCTCGTTGCCGGGGTGCCGATGCCCTGACGTTCTACGCCCTCCGGCATACTGTCTGCACTGGCGGTTTCCATCGCATGAAGTAGAAGGTCCTCGGTGAAATGCTTTGGCGGAGACGTTTGACCCTCTTTCAGTTCGACACCGGCAACGCTGCACTGGCTCTGCTCCTGCACATCGGGCAGAACAGCCGGTTCTTTCTGCTTGCCCAACAGTTCGCCCAGCATTTTCCGCTCCATGGCTCTCCATCCATCGGACAGCACCACCTTGCCTTTTGCGGAAAACTCCTCTTCAGCGCAGATGGTGGTGAGGGTAGTTTCTGCATAGCGGTGCGATTCGCCTACGGCGCAGAGCATCCGTGCGGAAATCAGCCGCAGGACATTCCGCTCTCCGGCAGGGAGGGCGGCAAGGTCTGCTTTTGCCATGCTTTTCGTAGGCAGCAGCGCATGGTGGTCGGTGACTTTGCTGCCATCGATGACCTGCTGCACATGGATGGGAATCGGCTCCTCCACGGCAAACGCCCTGCCCGTGTCCGTCACCAGTCCCGGAAGGGAAGCCGCCATATCCTCCGTCAAAAACCGGCTGTCCGTGCGGGGGTAGGTGATAAGCCGCTTTTCGTAAAGGCTTTGGGCATAATCCAAGGTCTGCTGTGCCGTAAATCCCAGCAGACGGTTGGCATCCCGCTGCAATGCAGTAAGGTCATAGAGCTGCGGCGGGCTTTCGGATTTCTCCTTGTGTTCCATCTTCTGCACCGTGACACGCCCCTCCTTTCGGCATTTGGAAAGCAGCAGTTCGGCATCCGCTTTCTGGGCAAACCGCTTGCTGGATGCGGTGCCGCCGTCCGCAAGGGTCAGGGCAACCGTGTAGAATTTCTCCGGCACAAAGGCGGCAATGGCGGCTTCCCGCACCACCGTCATAGCAAGCACCGGGGTCATAACACGCCCCACCGCCAGCGGTTGACCATACAGACACGAAAAAAGCCGGGACGCATTGATGCCGACCATCCAGTCGGCACGTTCCCGGCACAGAGCTGCGTTGTACAGCGCATCGTATTCAGTTGACGGTTTGAGATGGGCGAATCCTTCCCGGATGGCATTTTCCTCCATGCTGGACAGCCACAGGCGGGAAACAAGCTTTTTGCACCCGGCTTGCTGATACACTAAGCGGAAGATCAGTTCTCCCTCACGTCCGGAATCGCAACTGTTCACGATGCTGTCTACGTCCGGGCGATTCATCAGCTTTTGCAGGATACCGAACTGCTTTTTGGTGGACGCTGACACCAGATACTGCCACTTTTGCGGCAGGATGGGCAAGTCTGCGATGCTCCACTTGACGTATTTGGCATCGTAGATGTTGGGCGGTGCCAGTTCCACCAAGTGCCCCACGCACCAGCTTACCAGATAGCCGTTGCCCTCAAGGTAGCCGTCCTGACGTCTGGTGGCACCGAGGACTTTGGCATAGGACATGGCGACGGACGGTTTCTCCGCCACGATCAATTTTGCGATAAGAATCCCTCCAATCTGTTTCGGATTGCAATATGTAAGGCGGCAAACGCCGCCAATAGAATTATTCTTCTGCGTTATCCTCCTCGCCGGTCTCCTCCGGCTCATCCTCCACAGGGATTTCAAAGTCGCCCTTGTCCTCAGTGTAGTTTGCATCGGGGTCAAGGGCTTCTTTTTCTGCCTGCTTTTTCTGCTTCTGCTTCATAAAGGTGTAAATGCCACCGCCAGCAACCAAACCGACCAGTGCCAGTACGCCTAAGAACGTAGCAGCATACTTCGTAACTTTGTTGCCACCAGTCTGTTCAGAACCGGATGCCACCGCTTCTTCCGCAGCCTTTTTCGCATCCTCCTCGGCCTGTTTGCGCTCCTGTTCTGCCTGCGCCGCCGCTTCTTTTTCAGCGGTGTAGGCATCGGCATCTTCATCTTCCATCAGGGAAAGAAGGTCGGCTTCGTCCACAAGATTCATGAAATGAACGGTGTTTTCCCCCTTGTCGTTGCGGTCGATGACCAGATAGAATGTGTTGCCAGACTTCGACACCAGCGTGATGAACTGCTGCCCGCTGCCATCCGAATAACTGGTGTGGTAATCGTCCACCATCGTCAGATTGCCCTCCGGGGTCAGAGCACCGGTTTCCTCATCGGTCACGGTGACCACATCTTCTTCATCGGTGGTAGAAGTCAGGACGGGCTGTTCCACTTCCTCCACAGGCTCACCGCCATAGGCAAAAGCAGGAGCCGCCATGCCAGCGCACAGTGCCACCGACAACATCAGGGCACAGAA